>Ga0307379_10001946_pt1 | contig 31362 bp, 55 predicted proteins | sample UN2MG_FD_202237 | JGI IMG/M metagenome (GOLD analysis project Ga0307379, IMG submission 202237) | Soil microbial communities from Risofladan, Vaasa, Finland - UN-2 | ecosystem: Environmental > Terrestrial > Soil > Coastal area > Acid sulfate soil | place: Finland: Risofladan, Vaasa | collected...
GTTGCCCAATGCCATGCCATACTCCTTCGGCACAATTATAGATAGCTTTCCCTTCTATTTGTTTTGTTTTATTGCCCATAAGAGTACTTGTAAATTCTTTAATCATTATCTTTTCACAAATATTGCCAATAATGGTAGCGTTGTGCCCATAAGACACAATGTTCATTGCTTTATTATTGCGTATGATAGTATTTTTACCTCTGGTCTGTATCCCATAAGCATGTCTGCCGCCAGTAACTACATTATTTTCAAAAATAGTACCGTTTTCTTCGCAATGCGTATCTAGCCCTATTCTGCTTAATGTATTAGTAGGCACTTTTATAATGTTACCAGAAACTACAGTATTTAAAGGCACTCCGTAACGACTGGTACCGTCAATACCACCTGCCGTAGTCGTAAAAGCGTGTCGGCAGCCACTAATAAAGTTATCTTTTACGAGTGTTGCGTTACATGCACCCACGACAATGCCATAGACTAGCTCATCTTGATACGTTCCTAAGATAGTACAATTTTTGACACTGCTATTAGTGCAAAATTGCAATAAAATGGCCCCAGGTCCGTTGCGTTCAAAAATTACGTCTTGTACAGATACGCTAACGCCCTTAAAAATAAGAAAACTTTTGTAGTCATTCTGCGACGTAGCTACGCCTCTAATGCCTTCTACGCGTACTCTTTGTTTTGGTATTTTTAGGTACCGAGGATTCAGCGTAAAAGGGCTCCTTAGAGACTCTTCTAAAATGGCTTTGTCGCCTACCTTATCTGCTATGGTATGCATTTCTATAGGGCACTGTTTACCGTCCGGAAAGTGTGTCCTGGTATCTTGTATGGCATCATCAGATACCAACATAACAATGTCACCTCTATTTAGATCTGCCTTAATAAAGTCATCATAAGGCTCAAAAGGCTTAAGAGCCTTTGTATAGACAAGGTTAGGGTTCCATACAATGCTAGCAGAGTCACTAATGTCAACACAACCATCCCTTCTGATAATGTTACATTTTGCTGTATAGTTACCTTCCCAAAAAATGTCTTTCCTTAGGACAAGCGTATCATTTTCTCCTAAGGTCTGAAAAGCTGCTTCTAGGTTAGCTTTGTCTTTGATTTTGTCGCCGGTTCCTGTTACTACTTCTTTCATATTTTCCTCAAATGCCGGTAAGCGGCTTCAAAAGATTCTAGGTTAGTTTCTAAACGTTCCTTACCATTCTTAAAAATGTCTTCTAAAATATCTTCTCTTAATGTCTTGTTACTAAAGCCTCTTCCTATAAGAATGGCTTTATTTGTTTCTTCGGCACCTACGTAGCGACCTGTCTTATCGCACCTGAAGAGAATGCTTTTCATATTCTTGCAAAAATTTTGCCTTTCTTAAATTTAATAAGAAGCGTAGCACATCTTCTTTCTTGAGACCCTCTAAATCGGTAGCCGCAATGACGTCTCTTGCGTACTCAAGAGCTACATAAGGATTACATAAAAGTTCTTCGACTGTCCCATATTTTGGATAATAGTCATGCACCCAAATCTGTGCCATTATATGCTTAAAGGCATCAGTTTCTTTGGCCCACCCACAAATACTCAAAATGTGTCTAAAATTAATCATAATATCTCCAGTAAGCAGGTTACTAGTAGCATAGTTACTAGTTACTATATATCTAACTCTTCCAAAATGTCTCTAACTGTTTCATAATCACTATTGTCATTCCATTTTACTATATCATGCACCCTGGAGAGCAGTTTCGTGACTGGCGGTCCTATATTATTGTAATTTTTAAGGATTGCACCGTAAACGCTCCACCCTATAGCTTCGGGATCTTTTGGCTTAACCTTTCTAAAATTTTTAGCTTCAGCTAGGTTTCCCCTGATCCAGTTGTCGCGATTCAGAAAATCCTTTATCTTCATCTACTAGTATCTCCAAATCTTGGCCTTTCTCTATAATAAGATCTTGCTTAAAAGAAATAATAAAAAGCCTCTTCCCTATAACCTGTAGTTCTAGAGCCACCTTTTGGCCGCCGCAAAGTCGTGCATTAACTATGTTCATTTTTGGGTAACTACATTAAAGCAGCTTAATTCTTTAGCACTTTTTAATTACGTTTCTATTCCCTTAATTCTTTCGCATGTGTTAACTACATTAAAGCAGCTTAATTCTTTTTAACTCCGTTTCATTTGCTTAATTCTTTCGCATATGTTAACTGCGTTTCAATCCCATAATTCTTTAACGCTCATTAACTGCGTTCTGACTTGTTAAGTCTTTTTAGATTAGTAACTGCGTTTTGGTGACGTACTTCTGTAACGTCTGCTAACTGCGTTTAATTCTTTTTAACTGCGTTTCCTGTGCTTAATTCTTTACCGCTCCTTAACTGCGTTATTGTTTACTAATTCCATCCGTGGCCTAACTTCGTTTAATTCTTTTTAAATACGTTTCTATTTTTTAATTCTTTTGTCTGCGATAACTGCGTTTCCTTGGCCTAATTCTTTAACGTTCTCCTAACTGCGTTTTGGTGACGTACTTCTGTAACATCTGCTAACTACGTTTTCACTGCTTAATTCTTTAATCCTCATTAACTGCGTTTCCTTGGCCTAATTCTTTAATACCCATTTAACTACGTTTTCACTGCTTAATTCTTTTTAACTGCGTTTAATTCTTTTTAACTGCGTTTTCACTGCTTAATTCTTTAATGCCATTTAACTGCGTTTTTATCACTTAATTCTTTTGGCTTTACCTAACTGCGTTTAATTACTAACTCTTATACATATCTGTTAACGGTCTCCCTTCAAAACCTCCAAAAGATGGCGGTTCAATAAAATGTCTATGAGTACTTTTAGTAAATATATAGGGTATAGGTGGCGGTGTACCATAATAGTCTAAGTACATAGTATGGTGTAAATGGCTTATAAATATTTTGACAGTCTTTCTACGTGCCCTTGCATGTACATGGGCAGGTGGCAGTGTACCTTCCTTATAAAATTTATAAGCTTCCTTATCTTTGCCTATTTTTTTGATATAGACTTCAGCTTGATCAGCATACTCTTTAGCTTCATTCTTTTCTGTAATTTCTTTTTTGTATTTATCATACAAGGGTCCGTAGAAAGAGCCTTCTTTATTTTTAGATTTTACGAAACTTTCTCCTAGTTTGTAGATTACTAAACTTTTTAAGCCACTATTCCACGGTCGCTTACTTATGCGACTAGCAATTTTAGTAATGCCATTAAAGTAGCTAGGGTGAACATTCATAATTTCTGAAATTTCTTCGATACTTAGCTTAGCCATTTTTTCTGCTTCAGCTTTACTGTACCATTTACGGGTAGGATCTAGCCCGCAGATACGTTCAAACTGACCAGCAGTCTTTGCTATAGTAATATCGAAATTCGCAACTAGTCCTGAAGAAATAACTGGACCTATTCCTACAATAGATCTTAACCAATTAGTTATCTTATAGGAACTAGAAAAATTATCCATCACTTTCTTTAGATCAGATTCTAAGAATCTAACATTATCAAAGAACCATAAATTTAATGCGTTTGGTTCACCCACTTCTTCCGAAGTTCTAGCTTGTGAAGCATACTGCTTACGGTGTTCTTGTGTAAGATAATACATCTTAACAAGAAACCTTACCTCTTCTCTTGTTAGGCTAGTAGCTGCACTTTTTAAGCTTTTATTCAGTCTTTCCAATACGTCCATTGTAAATATCCCTTGCTTCTTGCGGCCATACAGTTTTGGCATCATATTTAGAATCATATTCCCAGCATTCTATTTCTTTTTCACCTATTACTAGGACTGGGAGAGCCCATATTGACGCTAAATACATATGTTCAGATTCAACAATTTTTCCACCTGTTAAAATATATCCCCCTGTCCATTCCAGGTCACTATAAAGACCTGCACTTGCGTTTTTGATATTATTATTTTTAAGATAATGTGCTGCTTTGACCCAATCAAAAGTTTTTAAGGGTTTCCCCCTATTTGCTTCGGCCATTGCAAGAGCTTTCATACTATCCATTTGCCATTAGCCCTATTACGGTTTGATAACTAATACCTTTAACTTTACAAATATTTTGGATGTATTGTTCACCCTCTACAACTAGAGCGGATCTGTCATCATCCATAACAATCCTAAATGCTCCATCTTTAACATATACCATAACAATTTTCTCAGGAGAGATCCAAATATGTTTGTCCACTTGAATCATCGCTATCCTCCGGTTCAGGTTCAGGTTCAGGTTCAGGTTCAGGTTCATGCTCAGAATGAATATAGGCAAAGCCTATCAAACTTTTGCCTTCTGCCCCACAATTTGGGCAAAGACAATCACACTCTTTCGTTTCCCATTCGTGACAACATTTCTTACAGGTACATTTATACATTTCCCATCCTTTCGTATGCTTTTTGAAGAAGTTTTCCGTTACGACCAAACCATAGACTTTTTAGTTTTGATACATCCGTTCTACCCATATCAAAATTAATATAGTTTGTAGCTGCGTTAAAGGCATCATACCAAGTCGATCCAGTGAGCAGTTTATGCATGTCAGCTAACCTATTCTTTGAACGGGTAGTTATTTTCCCTTCCTTGATTTCTAAAACTGCTCTAAAATACTTGTCTATCTCTTGAGACGTAGCTGTTATGTGGCTATGCTTCTTAAGATTATCTATATATCTAGGTATCTGAGTAAGCACAAAAGATAATTTACTGTCAAAGAAAGAAAACATACTTTCTACATTTTTAGTATGTCTACAAGTAAACATATACTTTCCGACTATCGGAAACTGATTACTACAAAAGATTCTAAAAGGCAGTACACCCAACTGTAGAGCCGTATTACCGTCATGACCATTAACAAAAAGAGCAAAAAATTGTATACCGTCAAAGAGTTCTCCAGTGTCCAGTTTTATGAGAGCCCATACTTTAGACCCTTCATCAAGAGACCCTATTGTGTCTAACAGATGCCCTTTATCTAGATGCCGTTGAATAATTTTAATAAAAGTAGTGTTTTGTACTGGCGTATAGTCAGAGCCACAGTGCCCTAGCTCTGCCGAACCATTAGCTATTATAGAAACAGAAGATTTAATACCTTTAAAGAACGCAGGCACTACTTCTACTTCAAAATCTAATCCAAAGTCACTAAACGCTTTGTAGGCATCTATAGAGTCTACCTTATGCCCAATACTGGACCAAATAGCCATTTAATTATTACCTTTTTAATTATTAGTACCGTGTAACACATCGTCAATATAGTGGTCCATTATACATAAAACATAATCATATACTTCTCCTAAAGATACTTCTTGACCTGTTTCCTCTTTACAGATTACTTCGAGAGCTTGTACTACTCCTGCTACGATAGCCTGATAGCAGTCAGTTGATGTCCCATACTCTTGGAGTATGTGACTTGTAACTTGTTGTGCTATTTCACTAAATTCTTCTTCGGTCAAGTCAATTTCTTCGAAAAGCATTAGAGTCTCCCCATCATTTCCTTTAGGAAGTCCCCGCCAATTTCATAAGCCTCATGGGCTCTATCTAATGTACTGCATCTAGCAGCACTCTCTTCTTTTGTCTTGTCTCTAAAAATGTGGTCACTATTAATAGTTTCCCAGCATTCTTTGTAGCGGGCTATCGCTTTCCTTTGGAAATCTTCGCCCACTGTACCGCGATGTTCAGCTATCCTTATGTAGGGCTTATCTGGACTAACAGAATTAGGGGCACAAGCTAACTGGTCAATGGCAACAATAAATTCGTCACCTACATTAGAGCCCATCAGCCAAGCATACGTACAAAGTTGTAGGCCCCAGCTTTTATCTATACTTTCAAAAAACTCATTAACGTTAACTAACATATCCTGCATATACATAGGTACGCAGTCTTTGTGCATAGTGTTAGCTGTTTTTGTTTGACCATACCCATCACGCACTTTTAGGTAGCCTCTAGCAGGGCTCTTTGGGCTATTAGAACAAAAGCCATTAACTTTAAAGTCCAATATAACAGGTCTGCCTGATCTATGAACAAACCATACATCTGGTTTCCCTAATATTGGGACATCTTCGATAATAGCTTGTAAGGTAAACTCAAAACGTGGCTCACTCTTAGATTTAATAAGTTCTGTAAGTAGATCTGCTAACGCACCACTGTTGCGATAGGCATCAAAAGCATGTTGCCCCGCAGCTAGTGCCCAGTCCCTATTGTGTACCTCGACTTGTTCTTCAAAAATATTTTGAAAGTCAAAACGCTCATCAATTTTTCCAAATAATTTTTCAAAAAGATACGCTTTGACATAGGCATCAAAGGCAGACCCTACAGCCATAGGTTGAGTCTGTTGAAAACGAGGTGGACGTTGCTCTGCCAAGTATTGCAGGTAATAGTCTTCCTTGTTCTTTTCCCAGATACCTAACGCTGTAGGTGATAAATACTTTGGCGTTCTCATTACTTTTTCCTTTCTAGTAACTCGCCCCTTAAAACTCTTACTTCCTTTGGAGCTTCAATACTTAACGATACCTTACCTCCCCAGACTTTATTTATTTTAATAGTAACAAGATCTCCAATAATAATAGTTTCGTTCGCCTTCCGTGTTAGAACTAAATTACCCACGATAGTACTCCATTATTTTAGCTTTGTTGTGTTTGTCAAAGATAGGACTTCGACATTTCTTTAATAAAAAATCCTTTATCAGCCCATGCTGTAGATCTTTTATAATGCCTAAGATTTCTAATGGCATTAAAATTATGTCTACGTTATTGTCTTGAGCATACTTAGACAATTCACTAGGTTCTTCTGAAAAACCTATAGTTTGCCGTGTTACCTTTGTTACTATTTTTCTCCTCACTATATAAGTATCTGACTGTTCCACAAATATTGGCTTAACATCTGTGGGTGCTCCAGGGAGCAGTGTACCGTCCTCAAACAATACATCACCTAATCCAAAATTAACTAATCGTAGGCCATTGGATAGTAGCACGCTCATTATCAATCTCTTCCTTGTCCCAGACATTCTTGTCTACAATTATTTTAGGTTGCGGTAATAGCTTTCTTGATACGAGGTTTCTGAACACTGCAACCGGGAGCCCGAGTACGTCTGCTGCTTCTTTAGCCGTATAATACATTTGTTTCCTCTCAATAACCTCCTTGTATTAAATATCTAGTTCTTCAATAAGGTTTCTAACTTCTTCGAAAGTATGGGAATCGTTCCATATTCCTATAAATCCACCTACCTCACGGCGAATTTTCTTTAAAACTATCTCACTATTGGGGTAGTAACAGTAGTCCACTGCACCCAGTAAGCACCAGCTACACCCATCTCTCGGGCTTACAGCCTCACCACTCGCGTCCCTAGCATGGCAGCCCTTTGTCCACTTAGATTCGTCTTTTAGTAAGTCTTTAACTTTCATAGCTTTTTTTGTACCCTTCATAAAGAATAATAGTTTTGGTTCCAGGTTGCCCTATTAAGGGTAATCCTAAATTTGTTATATCTTCTTCTGTATTAAATATATTACCGTTTCTTAACTCTTGGGTATACAAACAATACCCTGACCACCCACATTCTGCACAACCTTCTGCTTCACATACGCACCTCTTTTTTAAAGTTAATTTTTGACCATCGACACACTCATACAAGAAGATTATTTCATGTGTCGTTAACGCAATCCCATACTTGAGTTTTTGACCTATGTACTGAAGGTATTGTTTTTCTTCCATAACTGTTTAACTCCTCTGCCCACCTATTAAGGCAGTCTATACAAACATATAACGTTTCGTTTTCGTACTCGAACGCTATTGAAAATTCAAAATTTTTGAGATTACCGCAACAGCTACAAGCAAATTCTCTAAACGAATAATAGGTTCTCACTTTACATACCCTCACTGTTATAAATTTTCCGAAAATACCGAGCTTCTTTAGGGATTCCATCCTTAGTCAACTCCCTGTACTTAAACTTGACAACAGTTCCTTTCTTAAAATACTTAGGAACGTCGCCAGTTAACTCTCTTTCTTCGTCTGTGAAGCCTGAAAGATTAAAGGTATTCCCTTTCCAGGCAATTTGCAAACTGCCCATAAGCCCAGACAGCTTGCCTACTCCGTAATTCCAACCTATTACAGTGCCTTCTGAATCGTGCCACTTCTTAACTTTAAGAAGATCAGCCGTCCTCTTAGGCGTCCAGGTAGAACCCGGACGCCTGAGGACTAAGCCTTCACCTCCTCGAAGGGTGATAGCATCTAAATACACATCAATAGCCATAAGAGCTTCATTGGTAGTCGCTGGCAACAGTAATTGTTCATGTACCTCTGATATACCATTAGAGATATCTAGCTTCTCTAAATAGTTTAGAGTTTGCTGGAACATCATTTTTGGGTGTCTGTTTAGGTCGCTCCCTGTTAAAATTAATTTACAGTTTGGATTATTTATTCTACGAGCTTGAAACATAGCTTCATCTGATGGTGCATCAAATATCATATATTTAATATCTAACCATTCAGAGTCTACAGGGTCAAATTTCTTAACCGTGCTAATAAGTTTCTGAAAGTTACCTCTACCTGCGTAAAGTTCACCATCTAATGGCACACCTTCAGGCAACGCATTCAAAAACCATTCGGGTGCTGCAATGGGCTTACTGTATCGGGACCATAGGCCCGTTGATCTAGGTGGTGTAAGACGTCGCCAATCCTTTTCAGTATTAGCAAAAAATACTTCAGAAGTTAGCTTGCCCCTAGTAAGACCACCGTCCCAGTAAGCCCGCATACCGTCTAGTTTTTCAGATACATACCAGCCAGCAACACAGTGCTTAGCCTCATTAAAGTTATACGCTAACTGAAGGAATTCACCATTATTCATAACGAGTCTCTTTTTTTTTTAAAGAACCTTCACAGCTTCTTTGAAAGTTTCACATTCATAAATTATTTTGCCGTCGCACAAGCAACAATACAAGAAATCAGGTAAATTTTCTTTAAGATGGTAGGTTTCAGGCACACCATCTTCAGATAACTTAAAACATACTGGCATTTTAGACCTGTTAAGTTTTAAGATTCCATACCCAACAATGGTAAGATACTTTGTATAACAAATCTTGTCAATTGCTATAGTCTCGTCAAATATATCAACTACTCTTTTCATTTCTTATATACCTATAAGCAGTGTCAAAAGAATCTACTTGAAATACTATCCAACCAGACCCTAAAAATTCAGCAAGAGTAGTTTGCAAACCTTCACTCCGCTGTTGAACATCTATAATAGAAACACCAAAAGTAAAAATATAAGTAAAACCATTTAGCCTACAAAGTATTTTGGACGGTGCTTTTATTTTCTCACATATAAAAGTGTGGTCACTGCAACATTCCGATAAGTCGATTGTAAGTTTCGGGTTGTTTGTAACTACTTGTCGCATACCAGTTTCCTTCTTGTGTTCTCGCTCTTTCATAATCAGCAAAAATTTCCTGCTTACGCAGCTTATAATAAATAAACTTTCGTAACCTAGCTAAGGACTGCTCTTTTGTTTCCTCCCCACGGCATCTAAAACGTAAGCCCGTGTTAAAAAAATAATTAAAAAGAAATGCTGCTTCTTTTATACTAATATCAAATTCTTGTGAAGCTACTGTAATATAGCCAATCCTCGTAATGTGATTAGGAAGCCTTTTGTAAAGAATCCAATCGCCCATCATGCAGCTTGTAGTACCACACTCTGAGACAACAGTACGCATGTCATGGACAAGAGTTTTGTTTTCAACTAACTCAGCTAATTTTAGTAAGTTTTGAGTATTCATTAGGTTTCCTCAAATTTAAAATAATATCTTGGACTGTGTTGAAACTGTAAAGTGCCGTGTTTGTTGTCTTCTTTTCTTTCAACCAACACTAAAGGGGCAAGGAAACTGTTTACTTTAAAATCTCTTTGTAACTCTTGGGTGTTCCAAACATCCCCATAAAGTTCTTTTAGTTCTTCCCTTGTCATTACATATTCTCCAAGAGCTTTTTACAGTTTTCAATACCTATCTCTTTGCTTAATTTTAAGAAAGCTAAGAGCTTGTCATATTGATTTTCTTTTGGCACAGTCTTTTTAGCCAAACTAGTGTACACAGTGCTTATAGACAGCTTCAAAGCCTTAGCTACCTCAGGTCCAGTTGCTTTTGGATGTGCCTTTCTGTAAGCCAATACTTTAGATTTTTTAGTAACTCTTGTTTTTCGGGCTCTCATAACTATGCTGCCTTTTGTAGACGCTGTTTTAATACTTCAGGTAAATTAATGTTAACAGCTTTTGCAAGCCTGAAAACTGTTCGCAATTGTGGGAAACGTGTTTTACGTGTGCCCAGATTATAAACAGTTTGTTTGGAGACTCTTGCTTTGTCCGCAAATTCAGACCAAGTAAGATTGCTGTCATACGCAGCTTGGAAAAGTTTGTCAACGGTTTTATTTAAATATTTTTCATAAGTCATTTAAAGCTCCAGCTAATCTTTCTAGTAGTTCGCTTTTAATAGTACTTACTCTTGAAACACTAAGTGAACATCTTTTAGATAAACTTTTTAGGTCATTTACACCTTCCATAAGTGAGTCTATTATTGTTTGTTCTACAGTTGTTTGGATTTCGTTTTTAATTACCTCCTTTATGATAAGAACTTGTAGTGGGTCGCTTTCTTGAGTCTTTCTAAAAGCGGCCCTAATATTTTGTTTGCATTGTAGGCTTTCAAACTTAGCCCTATAAATTAATTCTTTTACGATGAATTTTCTAATGTTTAGCGAAACACTTTTGTTTACATACTTGGGAAAGTTTTCAGCAGAAATTTCAGGTAGCAGAGGTATTCGTTTCACACACTTCACAAGTGTTAACAGGCCCGTACTGATTAAGTCATCGTGCCTTTGGTATTTTTTGTATTGCTGTGAAAGCTTTCTACTTATGCTTAAAACTAATGGAATATAGTGTTCAATAACTACGTGTCTTGCTGCTTTTGTATTTATATCGTCTTTGTTATTTTTAATATAGTCAATGAAGTGTTCTCGTTCTTCAACCGTCAGTTGCAAGTACTTCCTATATGGCATAGATCCCATCCTTGTTAAAAAAAATTTTTAATTTAATCTATTACCGTCGCCTAATCTAATATAACACATCTTTTTGACGTTGTCAACACCAAAAAATTTTTATATTAAATTAAATCTCTTCTTTAATATCTTCTTGCTTTTCTAACATATCTTCGGAAATCTCTACCCACTGATCACAGGCTTCTCTTATTTCTCTAGGTATGCCGCAAGCCATAACAACAGTACGGATACCAAGATTTTTAAGATGTTTAATAGCAGGGGCAATAGACTTATCAGAAGTACCAATTATCATGGTGTCGATACGTTCAGCCATCTGAACCATATCTACAAACATTCCAGCCGTCCAAGAATACCAAGTATTTTTCTCGATATCTTTGTAATTGGTTTCATACCCTAGATGGTATAGACAACTTATAAAATTTTTAGCAGCTCCTTCCACCTGCGTACCATAAGCAAATGCACGCACTATTTCACCATAGTTGGCAACTTTATCCTTATAAGTTTCGTAGTTAAGTTTTCGTCCTTCCCATTTTTTGTTGATACAATAAAACTGGTTTCCTACATCAATAAAAACTGCTACTCTATTTGCCATTAAAGCAAATCCTTAAGCCTAATGTTCTAGACAAATGGAGGTTCAAGTATATAAATTTTTAAATAATCTGCCCCCTTTAAATATTAGTTAAAAGCAAACCGCCCCTCATAACAAAACTTTTTTGCGGTTCAGGTAGGTCAGTATGTGCAGGTTTCACAAACTTAAATTTAAGACAAATCTCTTTGTCTTCAATAAGTTCTTGTTTGACGCATGGCCCTCCGCAATTACAACAAGGCACAACATAAGGTGTTAAGCCTTCGGCCATACATACTGAAAAGTGTTTAGTACTACAAATTTCGCATTTAAATAAAAGAACTGTACCTTTAGGCACCATGATTAAATATCCTTAGTTCATCTGATTGAAAACCTGCTGCTCTTGGATGGCCACCGCCACCTAAAGCTTTAGCTATTTCCGATACGTCTAGCCCTTCCTCGGAGGATCTCAAAGAATACTGAAACTTTCCATCTTTACGCATGAACCAGCAAACTGCAAAACTACGACCTTCTGCAAGTTTACCAGCTACCTCACTAAAATTAACTGTAGTATTTACTGCTGGAATTACAAAAGTCCCCATTCCGGGGACTATTAGTTGGGCATCGCTTGCAGCTGCTACGGAGGCTTCGATTTGCTTATTTTGAAAAGCTAGTATTGCCTCACCTTTAGCTACTATAAGCGGCATGTATTCTTGTAAGTCTTTCTCAAGCATCAGCCATGTATTAAAATCAAAAGGAACTGACGCTATATATGCACTTACTTCCTTGCTTTTTGGTAGTTCCCACCTCCACAAGTCTCTGTCAGCTACGTACTTTATTAGGTTAGGATAGGCAGTGTTTTTACGCATCTCTTCCCAAGTTATTTCACAACCTGCTCTGCCCATATCAAACGTAACACTTACGTTATGCGGTAGCCCTGCTTCTAAGTCTTCCATAGCTGTTTTATGGTGGTCATAAATAATAACCTTCTTAACTTTATTTGCTATCTTTATAAGCTGGTCACGCTTATAACTAAAGTCTACCATTAAGATAGTATCGGTAACTTTAAAGTCTCTTAAAATTAAGGGTTGTCCGTAATGGCAAGGTGTAAACGTTGCTCCAGGGAACAGTGTCCATAATATATAGGCACTACAAAAGCCATCAGCACAGTTAGCATGATACAAAACTTTCATATTTCAAACTCCTCTGCTTCCTTGCGTGTTATAAAGAAATGTATTCCAGGTGCACACGCTATTTTAAAACTATCATCAAAATTGTCAGCTCTTATTGTCTTGCCTAAAGAATACTTAACATTAGGAGCGTACCAGGAACTACCTTCCCAGTTCACTGGAGCGTCTATAACTTTTACAAACCTCAATGAGGTTTTCGCTAATTGATAAAGACGGACTATCTAAAAACTTACCGCCTCTTTGGGCTAACCATAATTCATGGTCAATAAATTCTTGCATTATTTCATAACCTGTAAAAACATATGCCAGTTTGGTGGACCAAATAATAATTTATATTGAGACTCAATAGCAGCAGTAAGAATCCATATGCCAACGCCTTTAGCAGAAAATTCTGGAAAGACATCTAATTGGGCAGGCGTAAAAGCATAACCTGTAGGCATTTTTACTTCAACCCAACGTGTCCCGTACCTGCGATGACAAGCATAAATATCAGGGAAGCCAGAAGAGTAAATATTGCCATGAGTATTCTTAACATACCAGTCCCTCAACTTAAGATAATTCATTATCTGCGTCTGCAATATTGTTTCTGGCTTTTTGACCATTTAAGGTAGCCTTTGTTATTAAAATTAATGTTACCGCCTCTGTCAATAGACCATAATCCATAGTTTTTTGAGCCATAGTTAAATTTTCTATAGCCTTAGTCACCCAATAGTTTGGATTACCTACGTCCAAGAGCACTTTCTGATACTGTGTAGGCTTGTTCGGATTGAATAATGAGTCGTTTGCCGCCCGCTTTAAGTCTCTCTGTAACATTTTTAATCTCTTTAATTAATTCGGACTTTGTTTTATTCTTATAATAAGGTATACTAAGAAAGTTACAAATGTGATGTATCTTTCTTATGCTCAGTTTTTCAAAGGGTGTCAGATTATTAATTTGTTCTGACATAAAGTCTCTTAATATATTTTTTAAATTTTTATAGTTACCTTTTTTAATATCAGCAAGAAGCAACTTTTTGCTTTCTTCAGAAGCTTCTTGCCATGCTATTTCAAAGTCTTCATGGTCTATTAAATATTTGCATTGTCTAACCTCTAAAAACTGAGCATGAAAATCATCTCTTATAATTTTCAAGCTCTTCACCATTCTGCCAAGTCTCCCTAAAATCCTTTAAAGTTACCTCGATAACTCTACAAGCTTGCTCATAAGCTAACAATTCAAATTCTTGAAGACTTTCCTTTTTTCCTAATACAGTAACTAACGCTACGCAGCTATCAATAAGTTCCATATGTCTCCTCACTTATTGGCCCATGAGGCCATGTTATCATGCCATTCAATACTAATAAGCGGCACTTTAGATTTAAAAGAGTCTACTGTTTCTTTAACAATTTTAGATACTTCGTCAGCCTTAGAAGTTGGACACATTAATTCATCGTGTACATTCATAGGCTGCACTACCCATTTGTGAATCCCCGAAGGTTGAAGATCCCATATTTTTCTTTGTACTACTTTTGTTATCTGTGCACCGCTCCCTTGAATAACATGATTGCCCGCCGCCCGCATATTAGCCGCTTGAATTGTGAATGCTGCCGCATACAAAGCGGATTGACATGCACCTGCGACCGTTTGCTCTCTGTCCTTACGAGTTACTTTACCTTTGTGTCTTTTCCATTCTCCAGGTGGCCGTCTAGCCAACTGATAAAGAGATTTACAAATTTGGTTTTCTAAAGTAAAGTAACGCTTAAAGCCAAACATAGTTTCTATACTGTCTGCTGGCTCGTGCCATTTTACTGCTGTCCCTATGCCACCTGGTTGACGCATCGAGCAAAACATATCAAAAACTTTCTTGCGTCCTTCGCCGATACCTGGGTACTCTTTAATAAAAGTTTGATATGCTTTTTCGGCATCTTCTAGGTCAACACCTAATCTAGTCTTTAGGGTGTAGGCTTCGCCACCATAAATCATAGCAAAAACTGCACTCTTAGACCTTGTGTACCTTTCTTTGTCTGCTATTATTTGGTCATACGTCATATCAGGATAGACGTGAACACCAAATAATCCATGAATTTTTTTACCAGATTTTACAGCTTCCTCTAGTTTTTTGTCCCCATAGTAAGTAATAGCTAAAACTACCTCAAAAGAATCAAAGTCACCTCCTACTAGTCTATCATTAAAAGCCAAAGGGAAACATTCCCTTATATAGTTTTCTCTTTTAATACCTTGAGGGTTAAGATCACCACCCCTACCTGACATACGCCCAGAGCGGGCTCCAATAACATCAAAGCTAGCATGAAAGCGTCCCGCTATTAACAACTTATTTATTAAATCTAATTCACTTTTAGCCTGTCTTGCTGCTAGTACTTCTTTAGCTCTTATCGCTCCAGGGTGCGGTGAACCGTCATCATTAACCCACTCTGCAACTTCTTCCAAGACTGTCTTCTTAGTAGACAAGAAGTCGGCTTCGATAGGATCGACGACTTCTTCTAAGTATCTTTTGACAGCACTCGGAGCTTTAGGAGCTGATAAAGACCTTACTGTAACCTGTTCCCTGAGAGCTTTTAATTTATCTATATCTACAGCATAACCACGCCACCTACTTGAGCCTACCATACAAGCTAATTCTGAATCTGTGTCACCAGCTTTAGGCGATCCTAAGAATTCATACATTTCTCTTGTGTACAAAACGTCATCAGAAGCATATCTCTTTGCTAATGGATTGAGTAGCCAATGACTTATGTGTTGCTCAATATGCTTGGGCCAAGTGTAACCTTTCTTCTTGTCTATCTTTACTTCCCAACTTTTTGCTTCGCTACTTATGGCTAAAGCAAACGGAGCATACCCTACTTCTGTAGGGTAAGTTGGAGGTTCAACTTGATCAAATTTAAGAACATCATATTCGTTCTTACCTAAAGCGTGTATCGCTAAATTCTTGAGAGCTGTGGATGCTTTAAATTTAAGAACTATGTCAACAAAGCCTGGCTCATCATGTGGAAAAATAGCCCAGTGTGGGGCTGTGCGGTCTTTCTTTCTGGCAAAGTAAATGTCGTCTAACTTTACATTCTTTTCAAGAAAGTCTTGAACTTCCCAAGCTATACCTTCTGGTATCTTTCTTACTCGTATGTCTTTACGGTCCATCGTAGACTGAAACTTACCCTTGCGAGCATGTAACATAACGTCACATGCTGCCTTGGGTTTTATACAAAAGCCATCCCTCCCTAAGGGCTCAAGATTAGCTATTTTGTCTATACAATATTCTGGGATAGCATGACCGTCAAGTAAGCTAAAGATCGTGTAAAGCTTTGAAAGATGAAAATGATCAAACGACAAATTAAAACCTGTCAGATCATTTTCCATAAAATATTCTATTAATTTTAATGTTTCTATAACTGGCACAGTCCACACATGGTGCAGCTTGACAGGTCCACTGTCTTCAGCATACTGTATGAGTACAGCCATGCCATGCAAACCACAAGTTTCAGTGTCATAAAATATCATAATTCTAAGCTTGTTCCTAGCTCACCATAACTTAATGTGGTATACTTCCAATGGTTGCCCAATTCTTTAATAAAATTTTCTCTTAGTACTTGGGCTTCATCACAAGTTTTCCAACCTAACTTACTGCCATCTGGGCACATAACAACAGTATGATAATTATTTACAATGCTATTTGACCATACAAAAAGTCTCCTGTACTCAGGGTCTACCGCCAGTACCCAATCAATTACTTTATAAAATTCTTTCTTGTCCCAAGTCGTAGCTACTACTACATTATGTTGAATTGTCCCCATTGCTTCTTATCTTCATTAGGGTGTGTATTTGATCTAGTACAGACTTATGTAAATTAATTTCTAGTTTGATAACTAAAGGGTCACTCTTTATCGAACCTTCTAAATATTTAGTGTATGTTACCCTACTTATATCTACTAAAGTTTCTGATACTTTATCCATAAGCATATACTTAAGAATCGTTGTCGCTTCTTTGTGGGCCATTATGAAAAATTTCCAGTTCTTTAACAGTTAAAAACATAGCTTGCTCATCATTAAAGCCAGCCTCAAGTAAGCTTGTATAAAAACTATACAAAAAAGGTGGAAGAAGATCAGAGAGTAGCTTAAAAGTTTGATCAAATTCTGGATTTACCATCATAAAGGTATCCCGCCTAAGTGATAGGGTATAGTATATTTTGTCTCTGCTTTGATAGCTATCTCTTCGATATCTTTAAATATTTCATAGTCATTAAGTTCCCCTGCTGCCCAAGCTAAACAGCGAGTACCAAAGTTATTACCTATAGAATTTTGGATATGGTCCTGCATCCAAAAGATTTCATCGCGATCACGTTGCTTTGGTTTTAGAATATTTCTTTTATTTTTTACATTAATTCTAGGAACTTTTTCGCCTCTGAGTTTTGCTTCCTTAACTTTCTTAGCAGCTTCCATTTGCTTCTTAACATCTTTGAGACCATGAATGTCGCTTATGTGTCGCTGGTTAATGAACCCAGATGCTGCTGCTTCTTGTATAGCTTCAGGTAACTCAAGAAGTTGGATACGTGTACGTACCCACGTATTACTTCGAGTAATGGCCGTAGCTATATCGCTCATATGCAAGCCGCTTTTATAGAGCCGTTCAATAGCTCTAGCTTCTTGCAAAATGTTTAAGTCACGTCTATGTAGATTTTCTCCTAAATTTAATATTAAAGCATCGGTGTCGCTAATTTTTGAATTTACTATACAAGGTATCTCAGTACGCCCTAAAACTTGGAACGCTCTGTGCCGCCTATGACCTGAGACTAGCTTGTATTTTTGTTCGGCTTTGCGTTTATAGTCATCATCAGTAAGAGGCTTAACTACAGGAGGTTGCTGCAATCCATGCTCATCAATGTCTTTAGCTAGATCTGCTACGTCAATTGGTGCAATTACACCACGACAATTAAATGTTGAGTCTGAAAATATTTCAGCCATAGGTAAAATTTTTATAACTGTTGCGTCTTTATTAGTCATTAAAAGCTTCCTTAAGTTTTCCCATAGTTAAACGTTGCAAGTCAATTTTCTTTTGAAGATTTTCCAAAATAATTTGATCAGTCTTAAGATGGACTACATCAATTATTGTGCACCCCCTATTGCGGTCCATTGCAGGCCCATGAATCCGCTCTAATGCTTGCATTCTGTCCTCACCATTAAAGGTGTTACTGTAAAAAAATGTTGATGGTGATGCAGCCAAGTCAATGCCCATACCACCTGCTCCAGGTTGCCCTATAAAGCATACTTTAGCCTGGTCTCCCAACTTAAAGCGTTTCAACATTTCTACATCAGTAAGAGTCTCAGGGCCATTAGTCCCAAAATATGCCCACCCTCTGCCATCGCACCTAATGACATCCCACCCGTATTTAAGGGCGACCCTGACACATCTATCTACACTAGCTTCGAACCCAGCATAAATAACAAAGCGTCCTATAGCTTCGTGCTCATCAAGTAAGTCTATTAAAACTTGTTCCTTCGGGCATGGCACCTCTTTAGCTGTCCTAATAACTTTGGGGACAGTGCCGACCCCCTGGCATTCATAGCATTCGACAGGTCGCTCTTTACAGCGACCAGACTCCATTGCTTCCTGAGATGGATATTCATCAGGAAAGTCTGGATCGTACCATTCGAGAGCTTCCTTAGAGCCTTTACATAAAGAGCAAGTAACAAATTCATTTGTTTTTGTTTCCTCGTATTGAAAACCATCACTAAGTTCACGGTGCTTAATAAGAACCGTTATGGCTCTAGCTTCGTTAGCTGCTATAAGACCGGCAGCACGTTTGATGCTTTGTGTAGGTTCTACTTCGATTTTTCTAAATTGCTTAGGCGGAAGATCTAAACAGTCTTCCTTAAATTTAACAATAACTAAGCCCTTCATTCTTTCATAGAGATAAGCTACTTCATTTCGTGATTGCTTGTAGTCATGGCCCATCATTGTCTTTACATAATGGTCTTCTGGATACATGCCACATTCTGAACACTTGCGTTCATCATCGAGCCAAGCAACAAGTTTTGGATAGACACCTGTTATGCCTTCCTCTTCTCTAATGATAGCTAATCTATCTCTAAATTTATATACGTCGCCTTCTTTAAGAAAGCCAGGACAAGCTATTTCACACTGGTTCCACCAATTAGTAGGATCTTTAGGGGCAGGAGCACCAGACATACAAACAATATAACAGTCTTCTCTTTGCTGCCGCATCATCTCTACGAGTTTGTAACAAGCTTGTGCTCTTTTAGTTGTGGCATTCTTTAATTTGGTACTTTCATCAAAGATAATACCGTCTGGTATAGCACCAAATTCATCTTTCTCTATATCGAGCCTAAGACGATCATACGTCATGAACCTAGGACGCAGCTTAGCGTCCCATACATCAAACTCTACTTTCACACCTGCCAGGGCTGAACGTGGTCCCACCCATACCCAGTCAGAAAAACCTGAGTCTTCCATAGCTTCAATGGCAGCTAATGTTTTGCCAGTACGCATCTCACATGCAAACATGCACTGTCTGCGAGTAAGAATGTGGGCCTTCATTTCTCTCTGGTGCAGATACAAGCAGTCTCTATTAACTTTAACTTGTTTTAGAGGTGCTTCATAAGGCTCATAAGGATTTTGGCCAGCTAAGAAAGCTAACTGGAATCTGTTGCGATGGCAGTCTTTAACAGACCAGACTTTGCGGGGTGGAGTATCGTAACCGTGATACTTATGGTTGTGCATACTTTTTATTTCTGCCATAAGATCGCGATTAAAAGGGAAGTCAAAAAAGATACGACCCTTCTCTTGCGTTACTTGCGTATGGATTTTGAAGCGTCCGGCTTTTAGTTTAAGAATCATTTAAATATTCCAGTTATTAAAACGAACCCTATGACAAATAAATAAAAATAGTAGACCCCTGTAAAGTCTACGTCTTTCTTAGCCACCAAAGAATACAAAAATACAGGAACAAAATAGCCAAGAGTCGCAACAAACAAATCATTAATCATCGTTTCTTCAAAAAGAATGTACCATCCTTGCACATACTCTTTTCGTAATTATCAAATAAAGGGCCAAGACCTTGCCTCTCAAAAAGTAATAAAATCTTATTAATTAAAAGACGAGTATCTGGAGAGTACTTCCAGTCTTTAGCAAGATTCAAAGTAATCGTATTGTACCAAGTAGCCAAAGTTCCAGTGACCAGTACAAAATTAACATCCGGTAGTGTAGCATTGACTACGATGCTTAGTCTAGTAGCTCTTGTGAACTCATTAAAGGATCTATCATTACAGGCTACCATAAAAGTATAATGTAGAAACTCTAAAAGGTGATGCGGTATCTCTCTGAGAGCTTGCATATTATTTTTAATACTGATACCAAACATTGCTGCAAGGTACAAAAGTAATTCAGGATCTTCTTTTACTGTAACCTGAGAGCCTAAAATATAATCTGGCCTAGAGTCCAAAACCTTATTCATTGTGGCTTTGAAACTAGGCCAGTTTATGGCTGCTCTGGATATTATTTCTACTTGAGGGTCCATGTAAAGCGTCGAGGTTTGGTTAATCGGGCTAACAACTAGACAAATTTTAAATGTAATAAAATCGTACAAGTCGGAATTAAAAGTTAACCTAATCGGGTAGTAAAAGTTACTCTTTCGCGGATTCGAACCGCAGGTAGTCTTAACAGGACTATCGCTTTCCATAAGCAATTTTGCAACGAGCCGTCGACTGCTCTCCTGATTTAAGGTACAGGGCAAACCTTTAACCTCACGCCCGCTTTACATGGTTACTCAAAGTTATCCATTGCACCTGAAGGTACGTCTACATCTGTTTCCCAGTTTGCTCTTTGAATTAAGCCATCAATTATTCTTAATTGTTTGGCATAATAATCATACTCTTTTGTAACTTGAGACAAAGTTACTTTTGGTACTTGTGCCACAATATCATCAAGACTTTCCGTTACATTAGTGCGTCGTGCTTTGACTTCAAACAAATCTTTATCTTTAATATTAGCAATTTGTTTGACTTTTTCATTTAATTCTTTACGACGCAGCAAAGCTTCTGCTAACTTAACCATACTAATACCCTTTTTAAAAGTAAGAAAACTATCTCGTCCCAAGCTTATGTAAAAAATTCCCGAAGCGGAATCGAACCGCTGCCGAAGCTAGCACCAGCTAAACGGGAACGCTCGCCGTTAACGAGCCCTCTTCCCTTCTTCCGATGTGTCAAGCTCGACCTGTGCTTGTGGCGGTGAGCGGAACTTGACTACCTCCTCAGTAATACTCTCTACACTTGGCATATCAAACGGTGTTGTGCATTCAAAAACTTGCACACCATGCCACGAATATTGAGTAGTCTTAATGTAATGAATCTTAATGGTTGCCGCTTTACGTGTAAGGGCACACACGTTTGCAGACTCACGACGTAAGGTAGGCGAACCAAACAGAAACAATGCAAACTTATCTATAGAAGGCACATACAGCAGATATTCAAGACCTGCCAAGTAGCCTTTAGTCTTCTTCATTGCGAGATCTTTTACTTCTTGGAACTCCTCGTTAGAACAATCCCATTCACCTGTTTCATTATTAAATTTACCATAAAACGAAATAGGTGAATCGCCACTAACAATACTGGTTCTGGGTCGCCAATCTATAACAAGACAATCAAATGCTTCACCAAGATCGGCAATATTATCCTTTGTGAAATACATGCCAAGATGCCCCATAGGGAACTTGCCTTCTTTCACAAGATCAGAGGATGCCCCATAAACACGTATCTGAGGTAAAAAATCACTTGTTTTAGTAAGTGACTCAACTTCTTTTGAAGCCGCAGAAGCGAGCCCACCAATTATGGGAATTAAGTCGTTAGACATCTAAGAATCTCCGGTATTTAATTTAATAAAAGAATGGGCATCCTTGCCCAGAGCGACCACCATATCACAGATTGCCAGCAGTAGCTTCAGCTTCAGCTTTCAAAGCTTCAGCCTTTGCAGCAGCCTCTTCTGCTTTCTTCTTTTGCCGTTCAGCTTTAGCCTTCTCTTTGGCACGCTCGCGGTTAAGCTTGCGTTCCTCATCCTTGGCTTTCTGAATCTCGACAGAGATTGGGTCAAGATTTAATGCCCACTTAACACCGAGGGCAAAACCATCTGGCCCAGTTGTAGTATTAAACTCTTTACATAAAGCAGGGCCAGCTTTCGCGGCTTCTGCTTCTTGCACCAGTTCGGTGCGGCTACGTAGCATAGCAATAGGCACAAACTCACTAGGACCAACATCCTTGCCTTTGCGTTTGCTATCTCGGATCTCCTTAATACGTGCATTAATCGTGGGTGCAAACTGTGCCGGTGGCATAGTAAGAGCACGATCAATAAAATCATTTTGCTCATCTGGTGCAACAGATGCGAGCTTAGCGAGTGCATACGCATTGCTCAAAGGGATCTTGCCTTCATCGACAAGCGACCCTACATCTTCTGCTAATTTTAATAATCCTAGACGTTCGCTCAACCACGTTGGAGTCTTGGCTAAACGGTCAGCCAACTCTGTGCGTGTAAGCAAAGGATTACGGGAAAGGACAAGCAACAAAGCTTTTGAATACTCAACAGGCTTTGTTTCAATCTTATGAACATTCGCAATAATCTGAGCTTCAATAAGCTCAGCATCTTCTACTTCAATAACGTGACAAGGTACAGTATCACAACCTGCATCTTTGGATGCAGTAAGACGCTGCAAACCATCTACCAAACCGTACAGAACGCCCCCTTCGCTCTGAATCTCGCGGACAGTAATGGGGTTCATTACGCCACGACTACGGATTGATTCTACTAGCCCTTGGTAACTTTCCTGCTCCCTGTCAACCTTACGTAATGCTTCATCAGGTTCATGAATTTCAGAAACATTAATATGCTTCAGCGTAGTCGCCATAAGTAACCAACTCCTCAGAAATTAAATTTAAGAAACAGACAACAAACGACACAAGTTTCACTTCATAGCACACCTCCTTAAAAATTAAATTTAATTTAATGTCTTTTCAGCCATCAAAACAATCCCGATACACTACAGTATAGCCCGATACCGTCGAATATTTCTGCCAACCAACCAAACTGATAACTACCTATTCCTATAGTATAGAACTATAGACTATCAATATCATCGCTACAGAGGGGATAAGTAACCAGTTAAGTTAGTTGGATCGCAGAAATATTGGGCTGGATCGAGCTATACTGTAGTGTATCTGGACACTACGGAAACGCATTAAATTAAATTTAATTTTTAAGAGGAGCTTAATTTTAATGTTGCAGTCGGACGCAATCAGGATACTTTTATTAAAGTTAACACACCCCGACCTTGCTGAACTATACAACCCCAATATGGAAGTCCAAGTTAATGTTGCACAAGATGGCGGGTCACGAGTAGAGGGTGAATATAAAGGTAAGTACTGGCATGGGTGGACAGATGGATTAACAACATGGAAATCTTTCAGGATACCTTGGAACGCTGCGACCGACCCTAAGTATACTCCAAAAGATATTAAATTTGATCTTTCTCAACATGCTGAGGCTATTGGGTTAACAGGTTGGGACTGGGCCGAAAGACTTTCTAGGTGGGTAGCCTTTGACTTTGATTCTATAACAGGTCACAAGGCTGGTTTGACTACAGGGGAATTAGAATTAATACAATCTACAGCCTCTGAAGTTCCTTGGGTAACTGTAAGGCAATCTACAGGTGGTACGGGTATACACTTTTATATCCATCTTAACCCGCCTATACCTACGGATAATCATAACGAACATGCTGCCCTCGCACGTGCTGTCTTAGGACAATTGGCCGCCGTAACAGGTTTTGACTTTTCTAATAAAGTCGATGTGTGCGGCGGCAATATGTGGGTGTGGCATAGGAAAATGAACAAAAATAGTGGATTAATTTTATTAAAGAAAGGTGATCCTCTTAACGAGATACCGAACAACTGGCGAGATCATATTAAAGTTATAGGCGGCTACAGACGCAAGAACCTACCGCAAACTATTGAAGATTTAGCTAAAGACAGAACAGGCATTGACACAACATTTGCTGAACTCACAGGGCAGTACGTCAGGGAAGCATTAGACGTTGACCATAAAAAATTAATAGATTATTTAAAAAGTAATGGTTGTTTATGGTGGTGGGACCAAGACAATAACATGCTAGTAACGCATACTTATCATCTAAAAGAAGCTTACCAAACATTAAATTTAAAAGGTATCTTTGATACTATTTCGGGTGGGACAGAAAGAGGCAACGACCATAACTGTTTTTGTTTTCCATTACGCAAGGGTGGCTGGGTAATAAGACGCTTTACACCGGGTGTACGTGAGCATGAAACATGGGACCAAGATGGAGCAGGCTGGACGCGATCCTACTTAAATGTAGATCCTGACATATCAATGGCATCCCGAAACTATGAAGGAGTAGAACACCCCTCCGGGGGTTACGTGTTTCAAGAAGCCGAATCAGCACAAAAAGCCGCCCTCACATTAGGTGCAGATCTTTCTTTACCAGCATGGGCACTAGGACGCACAACCAAATTAAAAACACATAAAGACGGTAGACTTATTGCAGAAATACATAAAGAAAATACTGATAACCCAGACAAGATGAAAGGGTGGATACCGGAAGCAGGTAAATGGAAAAAGATTTTTAGTACGTTCTTAGCTAGTCCTGTCGATTCTGAATCTAGAAACTATGACGATATAATAAGACACATAACTACGGAACAACATAGCGACTGTGGTTGGGTTATTAAAGCCGACAACAATTGGATACAAGAACCCATCTTGCATGTGCGGTATGCCTTACGTTCCTTTGGATTAAAAGACTCTGACATTGCTGCAATACTGGGTTTTAATATATTTAAGAAATGGACGATTGTCAATAAGCCTTTTCAACCTGAGTATCCAGGGGACAGGCAATGGAATAGAGACGCCTGTCAGTTACAGTTTACGCCATCCAAGGCAGATAAGCTTCATTATCCTACTTGGTCCAAAATACTTTCGCATATAGGTGAAAACCTTACTAGACCCTTAAAGGATGAACCTTGGGCTGTTAAAAATAATATCGAAACAGGTGCCGACTATTTGAAGTGTTGGATATCTTCGATGTTTCAGTTTCCAGAAGAACCACTACCTTATATATTTTTGTTTGGTCCTGAAGCCAGTGGCAAGTCTATCTTGCATGAAGCTCTCAGTATGCTTGTAACTAGATCAGGGTATCAAAGAGCCGAAAATGCTTTACTGTCTACTGGTGGATTTAATAGCGAAATCAAAACAGCTATACTTTGTGTTATTGAAGAAACAAATTTAGCAAACAAAAATAATTCAGCTTACACACGTATTAAAGACTGGGTAACTTCTTCATCACTACCTATACATCCTAAGGGCGGGACGCCCTACTTAGCAACTAATACGACGCACTGGATACAATGTTCTAATGACATAAGTTTTTGCCCTGTCTTTCCAGGTGACACTCGCATAACGATGGTATACGTAGATAAGATACCAAAAGAAGAATGGGAAAGCAAGAGAGATCTCTTAAATAGATTAAAAAAAGAAGCTCCTGATTTCTTGGGAGAAATAATGAGATTAGATATTCCTAAATCGACAGACCGTCTAAACATACCAGTACTCGCTACTTCTGAAAAAGCTATTTTACAAAAGCAAAATCAAAATGCTTTAGATCAATTTATTGAAGAGGCTTGTTTTCATGCTCCAGGGTACATGATAAAGTTCTCGGACTTCTATGATAAATTTATATTATGGCTGGACACTGGAGAATCCTACAATTGGAGTAAACAAAAAGTAGGAAAGTCTTTACCTATACCGGTAGTAAAAGGGCGTCTAGCAGGTGCTCAATTCTATATCGGAAATATTTCTTTTGAAGAACCTTCCGAGAAGCGATCACCTTTTATTGTTGTTGCTAATAATTTAGTAAGTAAGGAAGCCTTAAAATGATTTCGACTATTGTTAATCGAGACAACGCTGTAAAAATGGTTATGGATTGTAGATTTAAAGAACTCCTTATACCTGGGCTTGATTTGGTTTCTTTGGAGGCAAGCGAAAACAAAGCTATTTGGCAATTTAAACATCTTGTGCGTAAGACACAAACCTACAACGAATTTGATATGATTTTTGATGGTCTCAAAACATTTAATTTAATAGAAGAGAGAGGCTTACATGCACTAATGCATGACACACTAGTTATTAAGTATACACTAGGATGGGAATGGAATGGTGACGTCTATTTAGCAGAGAAACGTTACTTAAATTTAATACTGTACCCTGTCTTGTGTGCCTAGGAGCCTGTAATGCCTGAGTACAAGAGAAGACTAAAAAGATTAGAGGACTAGCTATGTTTGTTTGGATAGTTGGAGGGTTTGTAATTGTCGTACTAGCACTAGTGGGACTATCTTTTTTTGTAGATTTTGATGACAGGTTCTTGGATGATTAAACTTTTTATCTGTGGGTATGCTAGACACGGTAAAGACTCTGTTGCTGAAATTTTACAAAGACGTTTCGGCCTAAGGCACGAGTCTTCATCCCATTTAGCAATGAGATTATTTTTAAGAGAGGAGCTAAAAAAGCATGACTTAGTTTATGAGACAGAAGAAGCCTGCTATGCCGATAGATTAAATCATAGACAGCTTTGGTTTGACATTATTAAAAACTACAACAGTTCAGATTTGTCAAGACTTAGCCGAGCCATATTTGCGGATAATGATATATATGTCGGCATTCGCAATTGCAGGGAATTTAAAACAGCCCAAGAAAACAATGTGGTTGATCTTTCAGTATGGGTCGATGCTACACAAAGACTAGGGACTATTGAAAAAGGTTCTATAACAATAGAACCTTCTGACTGTGACTTTACAGTATTAAATAATGGCTCTTATCAAGATCTGGAAATTAAAATTTTTAGAATTTTTTCAAGGATTTTATGATGACGTTTTTAGAAGGTTATATTACAGCTTTACGTGATTATGCTTGGTGGAAAGATGGAAAACAATATGTTGGCTGCGGCTTTAAGACCTTAAAGCAAGCCATAAAGGAAGCTGAAAATGAAGCACCTAAACGGGAATCTACTATGTGCGATAGACGTGGAGACGACAGGGCTGGACCCTGATAAAAACGAAATTACAGAAATTTGTATACTACCTTTAGATGCAACTTTAAAAGTATCCAGAGAAGTGCTTCCTTTTAATATTAAAATGAAGCCAGAGTTTCCTGAGAATGTGGAATGGGAAGCTATTAAGGTTACACAAATTGATTATATGAAACTGTGCCAAGAAGGCATGGACAAGTATGCAGCTGCTGATTTATTTGAAGAATGGTATCAAAAATTAAAATTACCAGAACGAAAAAGAATAAGTCCTCTCGCTCACAATTGGCCTTTTGATAGAGCTTTTATTAAAAACTGGTTAGGGCCAACTAGTTTTGAAATGCACATTGATGGACGCTTTAGGGACACAATGGCTGTAGCATTAGCTTTTAATGACATAGCAGATTTTAAGAACGAACCATACCCTTTCCCTAAAGTTAATCTTAGTTATATAGCGAGTACTTTAAAAATAGATTTTGATAAGATTCACAATGCGTTAGATGATTGTGTGCTTACTTCAAAAGTATATAAAGAATTAGTTATGGGGAAGTTTTGAAGAAAAGATAGGGAATGGCCGGGTGGTGGAATTGGCAGACACAGCAGACTTAAAATCTGCCGCCCGCTTATGGGCGTACGGGTTCGAGTCCCGTCCTGGCCATAAAAACGGAGTAAAGGTCATGCAAAATAACAAAACAAGAATAGATAAAAGAAAAGGTGGTAACAATAACGATAAATTTATGAAATCTTTAGCTAAGAAAAAACTGCAACCTATTAAGAAAGATAAGCACAAAAGGAAACTAGAGGATGATTATGCTTAGACGCGAATTTATGCAAGCTGTTGCAGCTATATCGACACAAGCTATACCTTTTAGCAGGAGGTCAAAAAGCGTAGGACATTGGGATGTCCTTATCGAAGGAAAAACTTCTAAGCTTTGGATTAAAACCGTAGATGCACATCTAGAGATTTCTGACCTGTTTCTAGCAAAAGAATGTTCTTTAAAATTTCAAATAGACAAAATGCTAAGCAACTTTTATTTTAAAGGTTTTATAAATGAAGATTATATAGATATATTTTTTAGACGTGGAAAAGAATGTACAATTGTTAAAGATTTATATTTAATAGAACAAAACTTTCGGGATGGAGACTTCGAACTTTATGGAGTGCTAAAATGAAAAACATGATTGTAGCAACGGATACGGAATCTCTTACAGAAGCGTTGTATGTTGATGGTTTGTTAGTCAACGATGACGATACAATTTATGCATGTACAATAGTAGCAGCGGCAGAAGGAGAACCAGTCTTTCTTGAAATACTAGATGTGTCTTTAGCAAATAGAGAAGATGGCACGTGGCCTGAGACAATAGAAGAAGTTATTAAATATAAAATATAAAGGAGTACGGGGCAGTAGCTCAGTGGTTAGAGCGGCGGTCTTATAAGCCGCAAGTCCCTGGTTCAAACCCAGGCTGCCCTATTAAAACTATGAACAAAAAGCCAACTGGACTACAAAGACTTTCTTTTAAGATGGCAGAAGTTATTGCTGAAGAGTCTCCAGAAGATATTGATAAGTTAGCAAAACTTATCTACTCACTTTTGCCTATGTCAATGGAAGAGGACGCCCTATATTCTGAACAACTTGATGCAATGATGACTGAAACATTTGTTCCAAAGCCACCGCAACCTTCTCCAATGAAAAGTCTAAGAGAAGCGGTTCACGCTACTGGTGATATGTCACTTAGTTGTGTAATTAATGCAGCAATTTGTAAAATTAAAAAACTGGAGCAGTATGAAAATGAGTAACAATATGACTGTCCAGTGGGTTATAGCAAATGGAATCATCATGCAGGAAGAGAAGATGAACTGCATTAACAAATTTGTGTCATCAATCCCGTCGGGTCGCTTATGGACGCCAACAGAGGAGAAAGAAATGAAAATCTCAATGGACAAAGAGTACACGCTTGGTGGACGAGAGGTTGTCGTTATCTGTAATGATGCACTTGGATATTTTCCTGTGCGTGGCTACTTCAAGGACAATGGCCGTGCGTTCTCAGCCGATGCAGATGGTTCAGTCCGCAATGAATCGTTTCGCATTAAAAATAAAATGCTTTGCCTCAAAGAAGTCAAGAGGGATGGTGACATGACAATTAAACTCGGCAACGGCTATCGGTTTCGCGATGGCACGGACGTGGTGATTTGCTGTAACGACAAGCCGGGTAAATACCCGGTGCTCGGTTACGAGACTAAAGCAGGGGAAATATTTCAACGAACAAGAGAAGGAAAAGTTGGTGAGCGCGGCAATCCCAACTTGGATGTCGTCGAAAAAACCGTCCGCCCGTTCACGTTGCAAGAGGCGTTTGAACATCTTAGAAGGAAGGTGAAAACAAAGGCCGTTGACGATTTCACACTAATCGGAATTGAGATCGGCACAGATCGTGGGTTCGTGAGGCTATCGCGAGAGCAAGATTGTTTTTGCGTGAGCCTGCCGCGATTTGCTGAATCATATCACTTCGAGGACGGCTCACCATGCGGGGTGGTGGAATGACTGACAGCTTAACGAAATTCACGTGCAATGCGTGCGGAACAGTTATAAAACACCAGGCGGTAAGTCACTTACATCACATTGTTATCGGAGTTTTTCTTATGGCGTCAGCACCAGCATTTGTAGCAGAGAGAGTATTCGCAGATTACGAACGGTTGAAGGCGGCTATTCGGCGATACGCTTCGCATCAGCCATTAGATTTAAAAACGCCACGGGAGCTGCAGGAGGAGTTGCTGGCGATTGCCGGAGAACCACATCGGCATCGTGCGTCAATCGGTGACGACTCATGCCTGTTGTGTGGGCGTGATTTGAGAAATGAGGTGCATCATGATTCTCTGTAGCCGATGCGGAAAGTGCGTGTCGTCTCTGGTTCAGGATGATGTAGTTGTGCGAGCATGGATTGAGTGTCCAGAGTGCATGCAGAAGCAGCCAGACCTCGAAAGGCAGATTGAAATTCTTCAGGCGGAGATGGAGTCACTGCGGTATGTAATGTCACACGTTCCGGCTCGTGTTCTTATGAAAGCAAAGGAAAAGGCGGGTTGTCCGACGCTGATGGTGTTGGCTGGCGGTAAAACGTGTGACACATGCGACGGCAGCGGGCGAGTCGTGGAGACAACGACGCACACTGTTGACCGCGGCACAAAATGGCAACGTAGTGCTGATGAGCAAATCGAAGTTGAATGCCCTTCATGCAATGGAGATGGATGTGATGAGTCGCCTCGAGTTTTGCAACGAACAAAAGATGCAGCGAAAATCCTGTTGGGAGCGTGCCAGATGTATTGTTCGTGGTACGGCACAGGCCGCCCTGCCATGGATGGTGGATCGATGGCCTATGAGTTAGTCAGTGACATCAGGCGGTGTTTGGAATCGCTTGATGTTTCCAAGAAAGACGAGGCCAAAGAGGAATGAGCGACAAAGAAACGAAACCACAAAACGTTGATCGTTATACCGCACATGCGATTATCAGGCCGGCTCAATATGTGTTGGTTTGTCCGTCGTGTCAGTTTGAAAACGTGATGGATCAGCAATACAGATGGATTGAATGCGGGCATTGCGGCGTAGAGTGTGAGGTTGAATATGACCAAAAACAGGATCTTAGAAATGGAAAAGTTACCTGTGTTTAAAAGGGCAAAATTATGAGACTTTTTAATTCGTTACAGATTGCCATTATTTTTGCAGCTTGGCCGTTTATTATTTCATGGATAGCCGACGCAGAATTTAAAGGTGCAACTGCCGCTTTTTATGCTGCCTGTGGGGCATACATTGTAGCATTCTTTTGTATGGTTGGTTGTGTCTACGACACACTAGGTAAAGACAAGTGGTGGTAGCTATTTATAAACAATAGCGTGCCCACCCTTAAGCATTAAGTCATTAATGTTTTTACCTTCTGCATTCTTGAAAATACCGAGGTACCTTCCATACTTTCCAGTTTTATCTTTAAGAGTGTCGACAGTTAGTGGTCCGCCACTCTCTAGCAAGAAAGATAAAAAAGTTTTGGCTTCCGCACCCGGAATGCCCGTAGACATTTCGGGTGCGTTGATGCCAAAAAGCCTGAAAGTAGTAGTGTATTGCATATTAAAACCAAGGTCCACAGCACCTTGGATAGTATCACCATCTATTACTCTTATAAGTGTGAAAGGATAATTGTACATTACTTTTTGCCATTCCTCCAGTCTTTTACTTTTTTGTTTAAGTACAAAGGCTTTTCTGTAAAGTATCTTAAAATAATTGTTAAAATACCAACAGCACTTCCTAAAATAGCTACAAGCTGGGGATACTCTTTAACCCATTCTTCATTTGTTAGGAATGTAGCAAGCGACAAGGCTACTGTCAGGATGCCTAACCATATTGATTTACTTTCGAACCATTTTTTCCAAGGTAACATTTTTTCCCCTTTGTTGAAAACGTTTCTTTAGATCCGTTTTACCTGTAATCTTATGTTCCCTCATAAGATCTCTAAGAAG
>Ga0307379_10001949_pt1 | contig 31336 bp, 20 predicted proteins | sample UN2MG_FD_202237 | JGI IMG/M metagenome (GOLD analysis project Ga0307379, IMG submission 202237) | Soil microbial communities from Risofladan, Vaasa, Finland - UN-2 | ecosystem: Environmental > Terrestrial > Soil > Coastal area > Acid sulfate soil | place: Finland: Risofladan, Vaasa | collected...
TCCCAAAGCATCGCCGTGGGCTTTACTCCGCCACGCCCTGCGGGCGTTGGGTCAGCTGCGGGATGGGGGGTGCCCGCGATAGTATCGCGCAACTGGCTTTTCCGACCGAAGGAGATTACACGCACCCCCCGGCGCCTCGAATGCTTGACTCCCCGTGCCCACAGTAGTACAGTCAGCCCAGGAAGGGTTCGGCGTTTTGTGGAAAAAGGAGATGATAAACCATGTGCAGAGTCGCGCAGTGCCTGTTCGGGCTTGCGCTTCTTGGCGTCCTCGCACCCGAGGTGAGCGCCGGAGAGCCAGCCTACAAGACCAGGAACGTCCTCATTGTGTCCATGGATGGTGTCCGCTTCTCGGAGACGTTCGGCGATCCAAAACGTGAGCTCATCCCGAGTCTGGCGAAGCTGGAGAAGGATGGGACGCTCTACACGACCTGCTACAACACGGGCGTGACGATCACGCGGCAGGGCCACAGCACGATCGCGACGGGCACCTGGCAGAACGTGCCGCTGGCCGGCCCGCGGCAGACGATGCCCAGCCTCTCCGAATACGCCCGCAACGAGCTGGGCTGGGCGAAGAAGGACGCGTGGGTCGTCTTCGGCAAGGGCTTCTACTCCTACGCCGCCTACGGCTCATTCCCGACCTATGGCGAGAAGTTCGCCCCAAGCTTCGTCATCAACATCGGCGAGAACAACAACGCCGACGACGCGAAGGTCCTCGCACAGTGCCTCAAGGTGATTGACACCGACAAGCCGCGGATGGTGTTCATCAACTTCGGCACCACCGACCACACGGGGCACTCGAACAAGTGGGAAGTCTACACCGATGCCATCCGCAACTGCGACCAGATGATCGCCAAGCTGTGGGACAAGGTGCAGTCCACGCCCGGCTACAAGGACGAGACGACGCTGTTCTTCACGACCGACCACGGGCGTCACAACGACAAGAAGGACCAGCTTCAGGGCGGCTTCGCCAGCCACGGCGACAGGTGCGAGGGCTGCCAGCACATCTGGCTCCTCGTCGTCGGCCCCGACAGCAAGCGCGGCGCAGTCATTGACCACCGCATCCTCCAGGTTGACATCGCCCCTACCGTGGCCGAGCTGCTCGGCTTCCAGACCCCGCTGGCCGAGGGGAGCGTTCTTGGCGACTGCCTCGTCGAGTGCCTCAAGCTCAACCAGAAGCAGGCGAAGACCCCCGAGGCCGAGAAGGGCCTCGCCCTTAGGAAGCTCGCGGAACGCGACCTGTTGAAGGCCATCGCCGACGCCACGCTCCAGCGCACCGTCGCCGACCTCAAGCCCGATGCCGGCGTGGCGCTGCTCATGCGCGGCATGCTCCGCGCCGCAGAGGCGACCAAGGACACCCGATACCGCGATTTCGTCCAGGCGTGGGTCAAGGAGCACGCGAAGGAGGGGGCAGAGAACCCCAACATCGCCCGCGTGGCCGCCGAGCTGTCGGGCAAGGGCGAACCCGCCGCGAAGGCCGCCCTCGGCCTCGAACGCGCCACGGAGCAGGACCTGATCAGAGAATGGCAGAAGCTGGGCGTGAAGCCTCCCCCGATGGCCTGCGAGGGCATGCCGAAGCAGCGGGGAAAGGTTGAGCAGGCCACGGCCGCCGAGTGCCAGGGGTTCCTCGGTCTCCTGGACGCAGCGGCGGCGACGCCGGACGACCGCATCGTGCGGCTCGCCCTGGACCTCCAGCAATCGGCCTGCTCCCGCGGTCTCCGCGAGATCGGCGCAGTGTGGGATGACCCGACGGTCTCCGCGCTCAACCTGTATGCAGTGCTCCGCGCGCGCCAGATTCGCCGAGCGAAGCCCCTCCAGTGGGTGCAGGCCCCCGCGGAGCCGGCGAAGGGCAAGGCCGCAAGGCGGCCGGCCGGGCCGGCCTGGGCCAATCCCGAGCAGTTCTACAGCGGCTGCTTCCCGTACAGCTACGACCTGCTGAAGTACAAGGTGGACGAGAAGGGGCACTACGGGGACGGCTCGCCGATGGCCGATGGCGCCGCCCTGCTGCTGTTCGCCGAGGCAAAGGGCGTGCCCATGCCGCCCAGCCTCGGCCCCACACAGGTCCAGGCCGCCGCGGCGCTGCCCCCGATCACCAAGGGCTGCGTGCGGGTCATCCTCGAATTCGGCTGGGGAGACCAACTGACCACCTGGAAGGGCGGGGTCGCGGTGGAGAAGGGCAAGCTCGTGGCTCTCTTGCCCTACCTCTTCGAGGCCAACGACAAGCTCGATGAGGCCAACCGCACCTTCGTGTGCACCACGATGAAGATGACCGATGGCCTCGCCCTCGACATCGAGGGCACCGACGAGACGGCGGTGACGATGACGGCCACGCCGAAGGGCATCTCGTTCACCCTCGGCGACTTGAAGGCGAAACAGACCATCGAGGCGAAGGCGGAAGGCAACAACGCCGTCCGCGCAACCATTGGCAAGTGAACGGAGGAATGGCCATGTCGAGACAAGGGCGGCTCTGGGGTTTCGGAGCGTGCGTCGCGGCCGTTGCGCTCCTTTCGAGTGGGGCGATGGCGGGCAGCGCGCTGCTGCTGGGCGTGAGCAAGGGGCAGATGCCGAACGACACGACGGCCGACCCCCAGGTGTCGCTGGCGGAGCAGGCCGAGCTCGGCGGCGCGGCGCTCAAGGTCGTGTTCCCCCAGGGCGCGTCGTTCGGCGAGACCAGGCCGAAGATCGGCGACTGGACGCCGTTCCGCACCCTCAAGTTCGACGCCTTCAACCCTTCGGACAAGCCGCTCAGCCTCACCCTCTGCGTTCGGCACAAGGGCACGACCGGCTACCAGAGCCGCGCCGACACCGCGCTGATGCTCAAGCCGGGCAAGAGCTCCATCGCCCTCGGCCTGGGCGACATGGCGAACGTGGACGGCTCGCGCCCCGACCTGTCCGGGGTGAAGCAGTGGTACGTCACGTGCGAGGCGGCGAACACGACCGTCTACTTCGGCGACTTCACGCTGGAGGGCGAGGGAGCGGCGGCCCCCGCAGCCACCCCCGCGGCCCCGGCACCCGCCGCTTCCGGGGGGCCGGTTCGCATCACGGGCAAGGTGGGCGACATGGCCGTGGACCTCACGGTCACCGGCCTCGGTCCCGGCGCGGCCGCGCCGGCGCCCGCCGCCGGGCAGCCGCCGGCGCCTGCCCCCGCCCCCGCCGCGGGCGCCAGGGCCACGCTTCTCGGCATCTCGAAAGGCTCGATGCCCAACGACACCAACGGCGATCCCCAGGTGGCCCTCGACGACAAGGCCGAACTGGGCGGCGTGTGCCTGAAAGTCACCTTCGCCAAGGGCGCCTCCTTCGGCATGTCCAGGGCGGGGCTGAAGGACTGGCGCGGCTACTCGACCCTCAAGTTCGCCGCGCTCAATCCCGCCAACACCCCCGTCACCATCGAGTTCACCATCAAGCACGAGGGCTCGAAGACCTTCGGCACGCGAGTGGACAAGGAGGTCGTCCTCGCCCCGGGCAAGAATGAGGTCTCGATCCCCATCGCCGGCGCGGCCAACAACGACGGCTCGGCCGCCAACCTCTCGGCGGTGCGGCAGTGGTACATCGCCTGCAACGCCGAGGCGACCGTGTTCTTCGGCGACTTTGTGTTGGAAGGCGGCAAGTGAGAACCACGTGGGCAGCAGTGCTGTGCGCTCTCGCCGGCGCGCTCTGGGCCGGAGAGCGGAGGGCGTTCGTCCTCGAAGTCAGCAAGGGCGTGATGCCCGACTCCGTGCCCGAGGGCGTCAAGGCATCGCTCGACGAGAAGGCGGAGCTGGGCGGCGTGTGCCTCAAAGTCGTCCTCGACAAGGCCACCTGGTTCGCCGATTGCCGGGCGAAGGACTGGTCGCGCTTCTCGAAGCTCAAGTTCGAGGTCCTCAACCCCGCCCAGCAGGACGCGAAGCTGAACGTCACGCTGAAGCACAAAGGCAGCACGACCTATGACGACCGCGTGGATGTGCCGCTCGTGGCCAAGCCGGGCAAGAGCACGTGCGAGGTGGACCTGGCGAGCGTGAAGAACAACAACGGCACGCCGCCCGAGCTGTCGCAGGTGAAGATCTGGAGCGTGGACGGCCCGGCGGGCGCGACGCTCTACTTCGGCGACTTCTATCTCGAGGGCGAGGCGGGCGCCGCGGCCGCCCCTGCTGCGCCGGCACCCGCGGTCCCAGGCCAGGGCATTCGCATCACGGGCACCATTGACGTCGTGATCACCGGCCTCGGCGACACGAAGATCACCATCGTGCCCAGGGAGGGCGGCGCCGCGGCGGCCCCGCCTGCCGCGCCGCAGCCCGCCGCGGGCAAGAAGGCCGTCCTCTGGGGCTTCACCAAGGGCGAACTGCCCCGCGACTCCGCCAACGTCAAATCGTCCCTCGCCGAGGACGCCCGGCTCGGCGGCGTGTGCCTCGAGGCGCAGTTCGCCAAGGACAGCTTCTTCGCCGACTGGGCGCTCAGGATCAAAGACTGGCGTCCCTTCGCCACCCTCAAGTTTGCCGCGGTCAACCCGAGCGACAAGCCGGTCGCGCTCGCCCTCACGATCAAGCACAAGGGCACGGCGGGCTACGACACCCGCGTGGACCGCTCCTTCGCCCTCGCCCCCGGCAAGAACGAGCTGGAGGTGGCGCTCACGGGCATCGCGAACAACGACGGCGCCGCCGCCGACCTCTCAGCCGTGAACATGCTGACCATCGCCTGCGGCGAGGAAGCCACCATTCTCTTCGGCGACTTTATCCTGGAGTAGCCTGAATGAGATGCACCACTATCCTGTGGCTGGCCTTGGCCACCTCGGGGCTGGGCGCCACGGTGTCGGAGACACTGCTGGAGGAGCAGCTCGACCTCCTTGCCAACAAGGACATCAAGACCACGGTGCGCATCCTGCGGAAGCTCAACAAGTTCTTCCTCCTCGAGCACGAGGAGGCCACGCCGCCCCTCGCGCCCACCGACGCCCAGAAGCAGGCGGGCTGCGTGCTCTTCACCCGCAACTACCTCGAGCCCGTCTACTACAACTCCAACCCCCGTCCCTACGAGGTCAGGAACGAACTGAAGCTCTTCGCGACGCCGGGCGAATACGAGCCTGTCAGCTTCGCTGTGCTCCCACTCGCCGACCTCCAGAATGTCGCCGTCACCTGTTCGGACTTCCTCAATCCGCGGGACGCGCGGCTCAAGAGCAGCATCGTGGACGCGCGTTTCGTCCGCCAGCTCGCCCGCGGCGTGAAGCCGTTCATGTGGATGGTCGGCCCAGAGGCCCTTGAGCCGTTCACCACGCTCAACATCCCCCAGGGCCGCACGACCCAGCTCTGGCTCACCGTGCGGCCGCCCGACGACGCCACGCCCGGCGCCTACGAGGGCACGGTGACGCTCAAGCCTGCGAACCGGCCCGCGACGGCGCTCAAGCTCACCGTGGTCGTCCTGCCCTTCAAGCTCCTCGAAGACCCCGACATGGCCTTCGGCTGGTACTACGGCACGCCGAGCGACCCCGCGCAGCTCCGCCGCGAGCTGGCCGACCTGCGCGCCCACGGCTGCACGTCGCTCACCATCCACGGGCCGAAGATCAAGAGCATCGCCGCCGACGGCAAGGTGGAGATTGACTTCTCGCACTGGGACGAGTTGCGCAAGCTGTGCGCCGAGCTGGGCTTCCACGCGACCAAGCAGACCGACATCGGCGGCATCACCGACGCCATCACCCGCATCGGCATCAAGGAGCTTGGCCCCGGCTTCGACGTGCCCTTCGTCGCCGCGCTCAGAGAGATCAAGAAATGGCTCGATGCCCATCCCGACTTCCGCGTCGTCTTCTGCATCTACGACGAGCCGCGCGAGTCGCTCCTCAACTCATGGAACCGCACGTTCGACCAGACCGTCGCCTACATCAAGCTCTGCCGCCAGGTGCCCGGCCTGCTCATCACCGTGAACCCGATGGGCGACGGCAGCGACAAGAAGGACTACACGCCCTTCGGCGGGATGGTGGACATCCTGAACACCCACGCCTGGCGTGGCTCGAAGGGCCTGATCGAGCGGACGCGCAAGGCGGGCAAGACCCTGTGGGTCTACAACAACGGCCAGGCGCGCCTCCCCTGGGGCTTCGGCGTCTGGCGCGTCGGCGCGAAAGGCGAATGGGAGTGGACCTATTCGGGCGCGGGCGGCCCCGACTGCTATTCGCCCATCCCCACCGGCGGCTACGAGAACGAAGGCGAGAGCAACACCGGCCGCTTCCCCGTCTATCGCTTCGCCGACCGCATCGTGCCCACGCCCCGCTATGAGTGGTGCCGCGAGGGCACCGACGACTACAAGTACCTCTTCACCCTGCTCACGCGGCTCAAGGCCGCGAAGGACGGCGAGGCCAAGGCCGGGGCCGACGCCCTGCTCAAGGAGATGTGGGACACCTTCCCCGAGTACCCCGCGATGGGGCTCAAGACCGGCGCCGAGGCCGGCGCCTCGGGCGACCCCGCCCAGCTCCTCGCCTATTTCGACCACTTCCGCTGGCGCATCGCCCTCGCCATTCTCGCCCTCGACGATGCGGCGATAGGGCGCAAGAAGGCTGACCCTCTCTCGTTCCATAGCGCGTACTCGAGGTTCAAGTTCGGCGAAATCCCGCCTAAGTCCAAGGCCGAGGCGACAAAGGAGGCCCCCGCCGCCGAGCAGGCCATCGAGGTCGAGAAGACCGCCCTCAAGCCAGGGGCGAAGGTGCTCTTCGACTTCGAGGACGACGCCTGCCTCAAGCAGCTCGAGACCGACCGCGGCGGGGCCAACGACCCCTTCGACCCGGACATCATGCCCGCGAAGCGGGTCAAGCGCGCGGCCACCCACGGCAACTCCGCCCTCTACTACGAGCCCGTCGAGAAGGGCGGCGGACTCCACCTCATCCACTTCGACGGCGACTGGTCGGGCTTCGACGTGCTTCGCATTGACTTCGTCAACCCCAACCGCCGCCCCGTGAACGGCTACCTGTGCATCACCGATGCCAAGACCCCCGTGCCCTACCCGCGCGCGATGGGCAACTACGACGACCGCTTCGACCAGGAGGCATTCGTCGTGCCCCCCGGCAAGTTCATCTTCGAGCTGAAGCTCGGCGGCCTGTCGGCCAACAACGGCAGGCAACTCGACCTCTCGAAGATCAGGAAGATCGCCCTCGGCCTCGACGGCAGCAAGGTGCCCTACTACCTCGACTGCATTCGACTGGAGAAAGAGAAATGAGGTGGGTGCTCGCCATGACGCTCGCGGCGACAGCCGTGGTTCACGCGCAGGAGGCCGACCCGCCCGAGGGCTTCGGGGCCATCGCCAAGGGCGGCGAAGGGGGCAAGGTCCTCTCGGTGACGACCCTGGACGACGACGGCCCCGGCTCGCTGCGCGCGGCCCTCGCCGCCCAGGGGCCGCGCATCATTCGCTTCGCCGTCGAGGGCACCATCGAGTTGAAGAGCCGCTTGCGCTGCACGCAGGGGCAGGTGACGGTGGACGGTTCCACTGCCCCCGGCAAGGGCATCATGCTCCTCGGTTACGGCATCGAATTCCGTGGCGATTGCGACGACATCATCGTCAGGCACCTCCGTATCCGCGTCACCACCGGCGAGGCCGACAATGACGGCCTGCTTTTCTGGGGCAACCAGGGCGGAACCGTGGAACGAGTCCTCGTGGACCACTGCTCGATCATGGGTGCCACCGACGAGAACGTGGACACCTGGGGTCAGGTGCGCGACGTGACGTTCCAGTGGACGATCATCGCCGAAGGCAGCCTGCCCCACAGCATGGGCTGGCTCTCCGGCGCGGGCTCTGACCGCGTGACCATTCACCACTGCCTCTTCGCCCACAACGCCGACCGCAGCCCCAAGCTCGAGGGCGGCCTCTACGACGTGGTGAACAACGTCATCTACAACTGGAGCCACCACAACGCGGCGAAGATCGGCGGCGGCGCCCGGGCCAACCTCGTCAACAATGCGTTCATCCCAGGGCCGCAGTCCACCGCCGCCCAGGCCTGCATCCTGCCCGACGACCCCGCGAAGGGCACCAAAGTCTACCTCGCCGGCAACCTGGGCACCCTCACCCCGGCCGGCACGGGAGACCAGTGGTTGAACGTCACCTGGTACGAGCGCGTCGAGAGCGCCTGGAGAGAGCACCGGCCCGCCCCCGACGCCTTACGGGCCGACAAGCCCTTCCCGATGAAGGCGGTCACCACGCAACCAGCCAAGGAGGCCTATGAGCTGGTGCTCGCCCGCGCCGGGGCCAAGGTGCGCGATGCCGACGACTTGCGCGTCATCGCCGAGGTCAAGGCTCGCACGGGACGGGTCGGACGCGGGCCGCAGTGACCCCTCCTCGAACCAGCAAGGAGCAGTGACGACAATGGGAGCGACGGTCACGCTGATCGGCAACGAGGGATTCCAGATCGCCACGCCCTCGGCGGTGATACTCATTGATGCGTTCTACGGCCCCATCCCCGGCCTCGCGAGCGCGGCGGCGCTGAGCGCCCACAGCATCGCGAAGGCCGACCTGATTCTCGTCACCCACGCTCACTGGGACCACTTCCAGGCCGCCGAGGTGGCCGACGTGGCAAACCGCACGGGGGCGACCGTCATCGGCCCTGCCGCGGCCATCAACGAGCTGCGCCGCAAGGTGCCCGCTGAATCCCTCGTGAAGCTGGAGCCGGCGTCGGCCCGGAAGGGCTTCGCCCTCTCTGAAAAGGCCGAGCTGCCGGCCGCCACGGTCACCGCCTTCCGCACCTTCCACGCCCTGGGCCACAACTCCTACCTCGTCGAGACGCCGGCCTTCCGCTTCTTCCACGACGGCGACAACGAGGACACGCGGCGGGTGGACGCGGCGGCTCTCGGCCAGCTCGACGCCCTCCTCATCGGCCCGTGGCAAGGCTCGGGCTGGGTCGAGTTCATCGAGAAGCTCGCCCCCGCCCGCTGGTTCCTCATGCACCTGTCCGAGGAGGAGCTGGACCAGCACGAGGCCGGCGAGTTCCTCCCCGACCTGTGCGACCACGTGCCCCTGCCCGACCGCCTCGTCGTCCTTCGCCCAGGCCAGTCGTTCGCATTCGAGTAGGCGAGCAGTCAAGCCCCCGGGAGCTGTAAGCCACTGCTATCTAGGCACTTGCGAGCCAGGAAAGACCTTCGCTCCGCAAGTCGAGCGATGCCCAGCACTTACGCACAGAAGGCCGAAAACCGCCGATCCTCCCCCGCCCACCCATACTGGGTCATCCCAGAAGCCTGCCCCACTATGGGTGGAACGCCGAGAATCGCCGATTCTGCCCATTCTGTCCATTGTGTGTCACCCGCGCCCTCACTGATTGACCCACAATGGAGGAAAACCCGGAATGAAAAAGACACCCGCTGTCTTTTTTCTCGCCACATGACCGCATTCTATCGTAAGCTATTTCTCCTGAATGGCTTACAGCGATATGCGATGGGGCGAGAGAGAAAAAGACAGCGGGTGTCTTTTTCTGGAGATGAGGCCCTATGTGAGTTCGATGGGCGGGAGGGCGATGCCGGTGGCCTTGCGAAGGATGCCGAGGAGCGTGCGCTCGAGGGCGTCGGAGATGCGGCTGGGCAGCGGCTCGCGGCGGAGGAGGTCGTGGACGACCTCGCGGGCGAGGTCCACGTCGGTCTTCGCGCCGTGGCGCTGCCAGCCGGCGAGCATCTCGCGGGCGAAGAGGCGCGGCTCCCACAGCTCGCCGCGGAAGTGGCGCACCGTGTGCTCGGCGTCGAGGAACCCGCCGCCCGGACCGACCTGGCGGATGAGGTCGAACGCGAGCGTCTCCTCGCTCACCTCGAAGCCGCGTGCGAAGCGCTTCAGCGCGCTCACCATCTCGGCGTCAATCACCATCTGGACGGGCGAGAACACCTCGTCCACCGAGAGCAGCCCCGTGGCGATGCTCGTGCGGCCGCAGGCCATCAGGCAGGGAATGGCGCCCAGGGCCTTCTGGAAGCCGGCCTCGGCGCTGGGGCGCTTGGCGTCGCTCAGGCCACAGTGGCCCCAGAACGGCACGCCGTAGCGGCGGGCCATCTGCGCGAGCGCCACGTTGGCCAGTTGCTGCTCGGGCCGGCCGTAGCAGTACATGCCCGTGCGCATGTCGAGCGGCGACACGGCGCAGCCGAGGCCCAGGCCCCGCCCGCCGAAGTAGGCCCGGCGCACCACGTGCGTGAAGATGTCCTGCGCGAGATTGAGCGCGAGGGCGCCCGCAAGGGTCACGGGCGCTGTGCCGCCAAGCGAGAGCATGTGGCCGATACCCGTGACGATGCCCCGCTCGGCGAAGAACGTGAAGACCTCGGCCTCCTGGTGCCCGAGCTTGAGCGGCGAGACCATGTAGACCACGCCGCGGAAGAGCCGCCCGACCTCGACGCCCAGCTCGGCGGCCGCCGCCTCGCACATCTCGAGCGCCACGGGCGCCTGCCGCACGTCCGTTACCCCCGCGGCACTCGTGCCCTGGAGCTTGAGGGCGAGGTAGTGAAAGAACGGCTCGGTCGCCGCCTCGGGCACGCCGCGAATGCCGAAGTTCACGCTGAGGAAGCCGCTCGTGTGCTCCAGGTGGTGGGCGAGCTTCAGGTAGCGGAGCAGGTTGGGGAGCGTCCACGGCACGAACTCGTCGGTCTCTGGGTCGAGGTAGTAGCCGTGATAGACGCCTGCCGAGCCGCCGACCGATGGCTCGACGGCCTCCCAGTCGAACCGGTCCGAGTTGGCGATAAAGTGTTCGACGAAGCCAGGGGCGAAGAAGGCCCGCCGCGCCGCCTTGTCCACCCGGGCGTCGAAGGCGGCGAGGCGCTCCAGGATGGCGTCGCTCTCGACGCGGAAGCCCACCTCGTCGCAGATGCGCAGCATCGTGCGATGAATCGCCTCCTCCGCCGCCCGGTCGAGCACCCGTGTCTGGCCCCACACTCGCATCGCCCGTCCCCTATTCGGGCAGCTTGGCGCCGACGTAGATAAGGTCGTGGCGGTTGTAGTCGAAGGCGAAGTGGACGTAGCCCTCCCGCTCGTCCACGAAGCCGTCGGGGTATTGGAGTTGGCCGGGGAAGTCGGTGAGCACGCGCTTGTGCGCCCAGGTGGCCATGTCGTCGTCCGAGGCCCAGAGAGCCATCGGGTTGCGGACGCCCGGCTTGGGGTTGGCGTTGTGGACGAGGAGGATGCGGCCGGTGGAGAGGCGGTGGAGGCGGAACTTGCTGCCGGGGTTGGGGATGTCGGCCCGCTCGGGCGGCGACCAGGTGCGGCCCTTGTCCCTCGACTCGCTGCGGAGCAGGTGGCCCTTGCCATCGGCGCGGATGAGCATGACCATGCGGCCGTCGCGCAGCTCGACCACGTTGTTCTCGGCCCAGCCGGCCGTGGGGCCGATCTGGTTCGACTTCTCCCAGGCCTTCCCCTCGTCGCGGCTGATGAGCGTGCCGTTGAAGGCGCGCTTGTGCGAGCCGTCCTTGAGGGGCGACGGGGCGGGGTCGGGCACGGTGTCGTAGGTCTGGAAGGGCAGGAACCACTCGCCCCAGGAGGCGACGTAGAGGTTGCGGATGAAGGCGCGACGCGGCAGCGGCTCGAAGGGCACAGGCTCGGCCCACGTGCGGCCGTTGTCGCGGCTCACGAGCACGAAGTCCCGCCAGTCCTCGAAGTAGCCGCCGTGGGTCTGGACGAACACGCGGACCTCGCTGCCGTGGACATAGACCTCGGACAGCAAGGCGGCCCTGTCCTTGAACCGCAGGACGGTTTCCTTCTTCGACCAGGTGCGGCCGCGGTCGGCGGAGCGGCAGAGGGCGATGTAGTTCTCCTTGCGCGGCTCGTGGTCGCCGCCGGTCATGAACAGGATGGCCCACGAGCCGTCGGGCAGCACGCGCAGTGCCTGGTCGCACACGCAGTGGTCGGGCGGGTGGCCCTTGTAGACGTGGACGAGGCGGTCCATTGGCTTGCGCTCCTGTGATGGGGGGCTCGCCGGGAGGGCGCGGCTCGACGCGAGGGCCGCGAATGCGGCGCCGGCTCCTGTGGCTTGCAGGAATTGGCGGCGGGTGGCGCTCATCCCGGGCTCACTCCTCCTCCCGCACGTCCGTAGTCGAGTCGGCCTTGACGGCCTTGGCCTCGACGCGCTTGCCGGAGGGGTAGAACTCGACCGCGAGGTCGGCGGCCTCGCGGGCGCCGAGGCCGAAGTGCCGCTCGGCGACGGCAGCCGCGTAGTAGCTGTGAAAGCTCTGGCGGCCCCAGATGGCGACCTGCTCGAACCAGAGGAGCTTCCTCGGATCGCCTGGGCCGCCTGCTTCGTAGACCCGTATCTTCGCGCCGGCGGCTGAGCGGTTGCCCTTCTTGCCGATGGGGCGCACGCGCAGCCAGTGCTGCTTGGGCAGGTCGTTGCGGAAGACGTCGATGCCCTTCTCCCTGCCCTCGGCGCCCTTGGCGCAAGCGAGGATGTCGAGGTCGCCGTCGGCATCAATGTCGCCGAAGCAGAGGCCCTCGTCCACGGCCGACCAGGCGCCGGTGGGCAGGCCCCAGGCGTCGTTGGCGACCTCGAACTTGCCCCCGCCCGTGCCGCGCAGCAGGTAGAGGAAGTAGCGGCCGTTGACGAGGATGTCGGGCAGGCCGTCGTTGTCGAAGTCGGTCGTCACGGCCCCGCCCCAGTTGGTGTTGTAGGGCTTGAGCTTTTCGGCTCCTGCGATGGCGTCGGGCTTCGGGGTGAAGCGGCCCTTGCCGTCGTTGAAGTAGATGACGAGCTTGAAGGGGGCCTTCTCGCCCTCGACGCAGATGAGGTCGAGGTCGCCATCGGCATCGAAGTCGCCGACGCCGTGGATGCTGCCGCCCTCCTCGGTGAGTCCCGCTTCCTTCGTCGCATTGGTGAAGCTCAGCTTGCCATCGCTGAGGAAGATACGGCGGCCGGGCGGGTGGTAGCCGCGGCGGGCGACAAGCATGTCCAGGTCGCCGTCGCCGTCAATGTCCACGCAGACCGGGCCGCCCTCCTCGTAGGAGCCTGGGATGAGCTGCTTGCGAGGGAACGAGCCGTCGCCCTTGCCGAAGTAGATGGCGATCTGGGGGTTGGCGCGGCCCCCTTCGTCGGCCAGGTAGTCGGCGATGCCGTCGCGGTCCATGTCGGCCATCGCGCACGCGCGGTTGAAGTGGTCGAGGGTGCGCGGGCGCGTGAAGCTCCAGGCGTCGGGCGTGCACTCGTTGCGGTAGAGGACGCCGCCGCCGTCGTGCCAGGAGGCCAGGATGTCCACCCGCCCATCCTCGTCGAAGTCGAAGGCCAGGCGAATCTCGCCGCCGGGGTAGGGAATGGCGTCGTTGGCCCGCACGCCGCGGGGGATGGTGAGCTTGGGGTCCGCGTAGGTGAAGCGGCCCTTGCCGTCGTTGAACGCGGCAGCAGCGGAGGGGCCGCCGTGGCTGCCGAGATGCAGGTCGAGGTCGCCGTCGCCATCGAGGTCCACCAGGTCAATCCCGCTCATCCACCACTTGGGGGAGTTCTGGAAGTGGGCGCTGACGACGGCGCCGACACCCGACTCCTGGGTGACGTTGGTGAAGGGCCTGGCGGGCGGCGTCGCCGCGAGCAGGTGGGTGCACAGGCAGGCCCAGAGCGCGCACGACGGACTCATGCTGGAACTCCTCACGGTTCCACGGCTCCCCACTGAGTGTACGCGCGGGTGCTCTGGCAGTCAATGCGGGTGCGAATTCGCCGCCGGGAAAGGGCAAGGGGAGAGGCCGTTGCTCGGCCTCTCCCCTTGCGTCTCACGCAGACCGTCCTTGAGCGACTAGTCCTTGATCTCGATGCGGCGGATGCGGCCGTCGTCGCCGAGGAGCACCTCGGCCCCGCAGTCCTTGCCGTCGGCGGTCCTGAGCTTCAGCTCGAACTCGACGCGGACTTTGTCGCCGCGGGCCTCGGTGTTCTTCTGGGCGGACACGACGCTGCGCTCCGGGCAGATGAGCTTGAGGGCATCGACGACGCCCTTGGGCACCTCTTCGAGCGCCACGGGCGCCTCGACGCTGGTCTCCTTGACCGTGCCGTCGCCCGCGAGGTTCACGCTGACCCCGGCGGTCTGGCCGCCGGCCAGCTCGATCTTGATCTCGTACCTGGCCTCGACCTGGTCGCCGCTGAACTTCGCCGACCGCTCGCCCGAGGTCAGCTTGCCCTCGGGGCAGAGCTTCTTCGCGGCCTCGACGACGGTGGCCGGCAGGTCTTCGGGCGCCACGGGGCCTTTGGCCTCGCATTCGCTTGGCTTCACCTTCCCCTCCGGCGTCGTGTCCAGCTCGACGTCGTGGACCTTGCCGCTCTTGAGGGTGACCTTGAGGACGTAGTCGAACTCCACGACCTGCCCCTTGTCATCGAGATCGGTCTCCTTCTCGGCGGCCGTGATCGTGCCGCCGGGGCAGAGCTTGGCCGCGGCCTCGGTGATCTCGGCAGGAAGCTTGTCCACCGGCACGGCTTCCTTCGCGTCCTCGGCGCGTACCGCGGTGGGCACGGCAACCAGGAGGAGCGCGAGCCCCACGGCTGCGGCCAGCACTCCCAAGCCTCTCGTCCTCATATCCGTTCCTCCTTTCAGCAAGAGACAGGAGCCGGCCCGTGCCGGACCCTTGCGTGCCGAACTCCGCGCCCCGGAAGGGAGCGCCGCCGCTCGCCGATGGCTACCAACTCAGCGCCCATCGCATTGGGCTAGAGGCGCTCGGCTCAGCGAAGGCGGGAGGGCCGACCCGTCCCGTGCGCGGGCGCGTGCCCGCTTTGAGCCGCTCGCGAAGTCCCAGCACACACTATCTAACGCGGGCAGAGCATCGGAGTCAAGCGGAAAACCAAGGGCGCGCGTCACAAACTGTCACCTGCTGTCAGTGGATGTAACGCGCTCGTCATTCGACCGGCTTTGTCTCCAGCTTCAATTCGTGGATGGACCAGAAGAGGCCGCTGGACTTGCCGGTCTGGACGATCTTGACGAAGCGGCCGAAGCCGGGCTTGAGGGTGATCTCGGTGACAGGGCCTTTGCCCTCGCCCGTGGCCACGGGCTGGCCCCACGCCCTGCCGTCGCGCGAGAGGTAGACCTCGTAGCCGCGCGGGTAGTCGCCCGCCGAGCCCTTGGTGTCGAGGGTGATCTTGGTGACGACTTGTTCGACGGGGAGCTCGATGAGAAACCACTCGCCGCCGGCCATCGCTGCGCCGGTCTCCCAGCGCGTCTCGGGCTTGCCGTCAACCGCCTTCGGCGCGCCGTCGGGGTTGGGCGACGCAGTGACCCTGGCGGGGGCTTTCATTGCCTCGGTGACCCTCTTGGCGGCGGCCTCGGCCTCGGCCTTGAGCGCCGCGTCGGCCACGTAGGGCTGGAGGGCCTTGAGCACGGCCGGGTGCCGCAGCTCGGCCATCCCCGCCAGGATCATCTTCTTGTCCTCCACCTTCGTGGCCAGCTTCATCGTCTCGTCGTAGCGCTTGAGCACCTCGGTGATGGGCATCTGGCTGGGGAGGGCGAGCATGCGCACGTAGCCGCGGAGGGCCAGCACGCGATGGGTCTCGCTCTTCGCCTCGCGGACCAGCTTCAGCAGGTCATCGGCCGGCGCCGCGTCGGGCCACTCCACGAGCGAGCGGATCGCGGCGTCCTGCACCGAGGCGTCCGCGTCGGCCAGGGCGGCTCGCACGGCAGCGAGGGCCTTGTCGCCGCCGAATCTGCCGAGGAGGCGCAGGATGGCGGCCTTGCCAGGGGCGGTCGCCTTCGGTAGCGCGGCGATGAGGGGGGCCGTGCGGGCCGCCTCGTCCTTGAGTTCGCGGGCGACCGTGAGGACGGCTCGTTCGGCGGCCTTGAGCGCCACGTCGTCCTTGCCCTTCACGAGCAGGGCCACGAGGTCGGGCAGTGCCTTCTCGGTGGCGAGCTTGCCGATGGCCGTGAATGCCTCGCGGCGGACCTCTTCGTTCTCGTCCTCGGCGGCCTTGAGGAGGTCGGGCACGGCGCTCTCGGCGCGGCGTGCGGCGAGGGTCTTGATCAGCTCCACCTTGCCCTTGGCGTCGGCCTTCTTCATCTCGGCCAGGACCGCCTCGTCCACCCCCTTGCCCTTCAGCAGCGCGAGGGAGGTGCGGGCGGCGTCGGCCTCGGGCTTCGCCTCGCCTGCCGCGGCCTTCACGAGCAGCGGCACCACGGCGGCGTCGCCCAGGCTGGCCAGGGCATGAAACGCCCCCACCCGCACCTTTTCGTCCTGGTTACTGGTCGCGCCGACGATGGCGGGGGTCGCAGCAGAGTCGCCCCGGGTCGCCAGTGCCTCGAGCACGAGCACCTGGACGGCGGGGGCGAGCTTGAGGAGTTGGGACGCGAATGCCTTGGTGGCCTCGGCGCCGGGCACGTCGCGGATGAAGCTCACGGCCATGCCCTGGAGCGCCACGTCGTCGCCCATCAGGGATTTCATGATGAGGGCGATGCTTTCGTCGCCGCCGACGGCGACCAGGCCGCGGAGGGCGGCGGCGCGGACGTTTCTGGCCTCGGCGGGGGCGTACATCGCCTCGTAGACGGCCTTCGCCTTGTCCTTCTGCCCCGCGGCGAGGAACCCGTCGGCGCAGCGGAGCCAGGCATCGTCGAGCGTCTGGCGCAGCCGGCCGCTCGCGCCGCCGCGGGCCGCGGCGATGGCCTTGGCCGCTTCGTCACCGCCGATCTTGCCCAGCGCCCGCGCCGCGGCCTCGGCCAGCTCCTTGTCGTCGCCTCCGAGCAGTCTCACCAGGGCCGCGACGCCCTCCGCATCGCGCCGCTCGCCGATGGAGTTGACGACGCCGAGCAGCTCCGGCCCCTTCGCGGCGGCCAAGGCGTCGCGCAGCGCCTTGCCCGCCTCGGGGCAGGCCATCCGCTCGAGCGCGTAGCGGGCCATGTGCGACAGCTTCTCATCCGGCAGCAGAGCGGCCACGGCGGGCACGCACTCCGCTGTGCCCATCGTCATGAGCTGGCGGCAGGCGAACTGCCTGGCATCGAACGACGCCTCCTTGTCGCCCACGAGGCCCACGAGCTGCTTCTCGAGCGACGCCCGCAGCCCGGGGTCGCCGAGGGAGGCCACGGCCGCGCTGGCGATCGCGCCGAACTCCCCCGTCGCCTCGCCCACCTTGGCCGAGCGGATCTTCTTGAAAACGTCGTCGCTGACGCCCTTCTCGCCCGCGTGCAGCACACCCGCGAAAGCTAACGCCGCACAGACCAATCCCTGCGCTACCGACAGCCGGGCCGCTCGCCAGCTCATGCCGACCTCCTATCCTATCCCCTTGGAACTGGGAAGTGCGTTGCGAACGTCCGAGCAACAGGATAGCCAAATGGCGGGTCGAGTCAAGTCGCCCCCGCGGGCCGGGGACGCAGAGGGGCGGACCTCCCGCAGGTATTGGAACCTGCGGGAGGTGGCGGGTTGCCTGGGAAGCGCCTGGGCCTGGGGGCCTACTTGGGGAGTTTGGCGGCCACGTGCTTGAGGATCTCCTCGGCGCGGCGCACGAGGCGGCGGTCCTTGGTCGCGGCCAGGACCTTCTCGATCGCGGCCTTGACCTCCTTGGGATGGCTGTCGCGCAGCTTGTCGGCAATCGAGACGGCGGCCGCGGCGGCCTCGCCGGCAACGCCCTTCTCATCAAGGCACGGCGCCACCAGGTTCAGCGCCTCGATGGTGCGCACAGAGCCGAGCCCGGAGAGCACCTGCCGCCGTTCGTCGGGGCGCGTGGCCAGGGCCATGGCCTCCTGGTGCATCTTGAGGCCCTGCTCGGGCGAGGCCCCGGCGACGATGCCGGCCAGGCGGATGTAGCCCCGGAGGGCGAGGATGCGGAAGTTCGCCTCGGGCGCGCTCTTCGCCAGCTTCAACAGGTCGGGCGCGGCTTCGGACGCCGGCCAGTCCACCAGCGCGCGCACCGCGGCCTCGCGGAGGGCCGCATCCTTGTCGTCCAGCGCGGCGCGCACGACGGGCAGGGCCTTCGCGAGCACGGGCAGCTTCGGCTCTTTCGAGCGGTCCTGCGGCGTGGTCACGCGGACGAGTGCCTGGAGGGCCGCCACGCGCTGGGCCTTCTCCTTTGCGGTCACGAAGAGGTCGAGGAGCAGGTCGGCCGCGGCCGCGTCGGGCCAGAGGCACAGGGCGCGGGCCGCGGCGTCGGCAGTCTCGGCGTTGGCGCTCTTGAGGGCCGCCTGCACCACCTCCATCGCCTTCGGGCCGCCGAGGCGTCCGAGGAGCGGCAGGACAACGGCCTTCTCGGCGTCGCCCGCGCCGGCCAGGGCGTCGAGCACGGGCTCGGCCTGCTTCTCCTTCTCGGGGACTCGCTGGCACACGCGGGCGATGGCCTTCTCGGCCTCATCGCGCTCGCGGCCCTTGTCGGCCTTCAGCAGGCCCTTGACCATCCCGGGCACGTCCTTGGGCTCGGCGAGGCGGCTGAGCGCGGCCACGGCGCGGGCGCGGACGCCTGGGTCGTCGCCCACGGCCTCCTGGAGGAGTGCAGGCACGGCGGCGGCCATGCCGCGCGCCTCGATGATGCCGATCAGCTCGCCGCGCTTGCGGGAGTCCTTCTCCGCCTGCATGGCGGCGAGGATCGCCGCGTCGGCGCCCTCGCCGTGGACGGCGATGAGGCCCCGCCGTGCGGCGTCGCCCACGCTGCCGCCGGCAAAGGCGGCCTCGACGAGCACGGGCACGACCGAGGCGTCGCCCAGGGAGCCGAGGGCGGCGAGGCCGGCCAGCTTGACCGCCTCGTCCTGGCTCTTGGCGGCCGCGAGGGCGGCGGGGAGGGCCGCCTTGTCGCCCCGGGCGGCGAGCGCGCCCAGCAGCAGGGCCTGTCCGGCGGGCGGGAGGTTGCCGATGCCGGCGGCCAGGGCCTTCACGGCGTCGCCGGAGAGCTGGGCGACGTGGCCCGCGGCCACGTCTCGCGCATCCGCGTCGTCGCCCGCGAGCAGCTCGAGGATCTTCGCTGGCACCTGGTCGCCCGAGGCATTCAGGATGCCCTCGAGGGCGCCGAGGCGCACGGAGCGGCTCTCGTCCTTCGTGTACAGCTCCTTGTAGATGGCCATCGCCTCGTCGGTCTTGCCGGCCTTGAGCAGCGCGTCGGCGCAGGCCCGCCAGGCGTCGCAGATGCGGAAGCGGACATCGCCCTTGGCGTTGCCCCGCGCGGCGGCGAGGGCCTTTGCGGCGTCCGCCGTGCCGATCTTGCCGAGCGCCCGCGCGGCAGCGGCCGCGGTGGGCGCATCGGCGTTGCCCAGCTCCTTGGCCACGGCAGCGGTCGCCGCGGCGTCGGCGCGGTAGGCCAGGGCATTGAGGAGCGCGACCTTCAGGGCACTGTCCTGAGCGGCCGCGAGCTTCGCGCCGAGGGCCGCCATCGCCTTCGGGTCCGGGTTGTTCGTGAGGCAGCGGATGGCGGAGTCGCGGAGGTGGGGGTCAGGGTCGCCGACGAGGGCGGCGACGGCCTCGACGCATTCGCCGCGGCCGATGGTCTCGAGCTGCTTGAGGAGCCAGATGCGCGCGGGCGCGGCCACGTCGGGGCCGAGCCTGGCAGCCATGGCCCGGCAGGCCTCGTCGCGGCGGGCGTCGTTGCCGGGCGCGCCTGCCTCGTAGCAGACCCTCTGCCAGTCCTGCTGAGGCTTCTGGCGGTCGGGGATATTCTCCGCGCCCATGCCGGGGAGCAACTCCTCCAGCATCGCCTTGAGGGGCTTCTCCGGCGGCTTCTCCTTCTCGGCGGCGAGCGCCGCGCCCGCGAAGAGGGCCACCAGGCCGACGACAGTTGCTCTCCAGCGATTCATCTCGCCACTCCTGAAAAAGCTTCCCAGCCGTCCCAGGCACGCGTCGGGCTGGAGTGTTGCGCTGCCTGTTCCTGCCGAGGGGCTACTGCATGAGCGTCAGCAGGAGCTTCCCCTCGTCAATGAGCTTGAGCATGTCGTCCGCGTTATCCTCGACGAACTGCTTGACCTCACGGCGCTTGGCGCAGATCTCGGAGAGGGACTTCAGCCAGAGGGCTTGAGCGGCGTCTTTATCCTGCGCTTGGGCGACCTTCGCGATGATCTCGTCGTACTCGCGCCCATCGGGTGAGCTTATGGCGTCGACATAGCTCTTCATAAGCGACGCGCGCTCTCGCACAAGCAGGGCCTGTTCCTCGATGAACTTCTTGGCTTCGGGGAATGCCCCACCTGCCCGCTCGGCCTTCTCGGCGGCTTCCTTGACCTTTCGGGCGATGTCCAGCAGGGTTTTCGTGGGGTCCTGGCTTGCCATCGTGGTTCTCATACCCTCGGCTTTCGCACGGCCCCTCAGCATGGTCTTCTTGAAGTCATTGATGGTATCCAGCAGGCTCCAGCGGGCCTTGATGTTGTCGAGTTTCTCCTTCGCGGCGGCCTTGGCGCGGGTGAGGAGGCTGCCGGCGCTGTCGAAGGTGCTGGCCTCCCTGAAGAAGGGGAGCGACTGCCAGAGCTTCTTGTGGTCCGTGACCCACTCGACGGCCTTCTTGGCGGAACTCCACACGGGGTTGTAGGTGTCCTCGCACTGTTTCGGGAGCAGGGTCTTCCACTTCAGAAGGATCTGGATGACCTCTGCGGGGAGGGACGCCAAGCTCGGGTTCTGGGCAACCTGCTCGGGGGTGATGAGGTTGAGGATCGGCTCAAGCTTTTTCTTGAGTTCGGGGTAGGCCGATGCCTGCACGTAGGGGAACACCACTTTCTGGCGGAGGCCCACGACCCGCGTCACGCGGTCGAACTGTGTCTTGAGCGCATCGAGGCGACTCATCATGTCCTGGGCGGTGGTGGGGCTCGTCTCCGGGCGGTCGAGGCCCGCCTGGATGTCCTTGAGCTTCTGGTGCACCAGGTCCATGTCGGTGGTGAGCTGCTTGAAGATGACGGGCATGGTCTTTTCCATCGTGGCCATCATGGCCATGCGCTGGTTGAAGTCGAGCTTCCACTCGGCCAGCATGCCGCCGCCGGTGCCGAAGGCGCTGTTGATGAAATTGAGCTGGGCGCTGATCTGCGTATTCAGGCTCGCGATCATGGCCGCGTCTACCTTGCCCAGCTTCTTCATGTGGAGCTTGCCCGCCTCGAGGGCGGCCTGCATCTCGGTGGACCACAGGTCGCGCTGGGTCTGGACGACGGTGCCCCAGGCCGCGACGACGGCGGAGCGGTCGGTGTCGCACTTCACCGTGGCGATCTCATCAAGCTGCTGGGCCATCGTGAGGAGCGCGTTCTGCGCGTTGCCAATGTGCTGGTTGGACACCGGCCCCAGGGCAGGGAAGCGAGGGTCCATGGGCTTGACGGGGACCTTTGGGCCAGGGACTGGGCGCACGGGGATGTGAATGGCTTGCCCCCGGGCCGACGCCGCGGCGAGGAGGGCGAGGGTGCAGCCGGCAATCACGTTTCGCAGGAATCGCGTGCGTGCCATGGGTCGTGTCCTCCGTGCAGTTGGGTCCAGGCCTAGAACGGCTGGGGGAAGTTGATGATGTACCATCGGCCGTCGCCGACCTTCTTGAAGAAGCGCGGCTTGGGCGAGCCGTATTGCTTGCCCTTCTCGTCGAATGCCTGGGTGGTCAGCTCGGCGTCGAGGATGGTCTCGCCGGCCCGCTTCTTCAGCTCCGCGATCTGCTCGGGGGTGAGGAAGCGCATCTCGACGTTGTCCTCACTCAGGTCGAGGCCCTGCACGACGCGGATCTTGGCCTTGCCGACCTTGATGAGGCAGTACCACGAGGCGAAGCGCTGCTGGTGCCACTCCCAGTGGTACATGCACAGGTCGCGGCCCTTGGGGGTCTTGCGGCGCTCGGGGTCAATGCAGTCGAGGTAGAGCGGGTAGTTCTTCTCCTTGATCGCCGTGATGTAAATCTCCGTGAGGCCCTCGGGCGTGACGTCCTTGGGCACCTCCTTGACGGTGTACATGGCCGACTTGATCTCTTCCATCTTCGGCTCGCCGGCGAAGGCGGCGCCGCGCTCGTCGTCGGGCTGGACGAGGGCGAAGGTGCGGCCAGGCACGTAGATGGCCTCGGGTTCGACCGTCCAGCCCCAGTGGGCCGCGAGCGTCTTCTGCTCGCCCGCCTGCGGCACCAGGAGGTCGGAGCCCGTGATCTTGCCCACCAGGGTCCAGGCCATGCCCTCGGGCACGTCGCTGTTGATGAAGCGGCGGTAGCGCTTCACGGCCTCGTAGGGGCCGAGCCAGGCGCGGCTCGACAGGACGACGTAGTAGTAGCCGCGCGAGGGGGTGCCGACGAAGCAGAACTCGCGGCCGACGTCCATGAACTGGTTCGAGGGATAGGTGAATTTCTCGAGGAGGACGTACTTGCCGACCACCTCCTCCTGCGGCGCCTCCTTGTGATCAGGCGGCGGGAAGGCCCGGCGGAGGAGCTTGCCCGAGTCCTTGAGCTTCTGCTGGTAGGCGGTCCACTCCTTTTCGGCGATGTCGAAGAACAGCTTGGTGAGCTTCTTCTGGTTCTCGCGGTAGGCCAGGGCATCCTGTGGCAGGTCGGCCGTCTCGCCCTTGCTGGTCATGACGGCCTTCTGGGCACGGTCGAAGAGTTCCTGCACTCTCGGATCGTCGGGATACTTGTCCTTCAGCGCCGCGATGCGCTTGAGGGCCTCGATCTCCAGCGGGCCGAGCTTGAACGGCTGGCCGCGCATGCGCCGCACCTTGTCCTCGAAGTTGTCCATCCGATGCTCTGCGCCGGAGAGTTCGAGCTTGCCTGGCCCCTCCTTGCTGGCCGCGCCGGCCATGCACAGGGCCGTCGCACAGCAGAACACCCACAGCCACCCGTGCCGGCTCATCCTGCCCATGTCGTTATCCCTCGATTGTCGCGCCGGGTCGTGTCCACTCCCCCACTCGGGCGAAGTCCAACGGCGCTCGCCATCGCGAGTCGCGACGCGCGAGGCCCTCGTCACAGCACGAGCCTAGCGCACGCCCGGCCCCCCTGTCAAGCCGCACAACCGACAACCCCGCCTCGGCCAGCGGGAGGATGAGTGGGTGACTGACAAGGCTGGCGCGAACCCCGGGGCGCTCGACTGTAGCGCGTAGGGAACGGGGGGCGGGAAGCGGCCCCTTCGGGACAACCCGCCCCCCCGCTCAGACACTCGGCCGATGGCGAAGCACGTACCCTCCGGGCGGCAGAGCAGGTGCCTCTAGAGCGTCCAGCCCTTGCGGTACTCGCGGGCGACGTACTTGTTGGCCTCGGGAACGTTGGTGACTTTCATCTGCTCGGAGTCCCAGACGACCTTCTTGCCCGTGCGGACGGCGAGGTTGCCGAGGAGGACCATCTCGGTGAGGGGGCCGGCGTAGTCGGCGAAGTTGGCGCCGGCGGGCTCGCCGCCCTTGCAGGCCCGAATCCACTCCTGGTAGTGGCCGGGCGAACGCGGGATGGTCTTGGCCGGCAGGCTGCTCTTGAGTTCCTTGAACTTGGCTTCGGGGATGATGCGGACGCCGTCGGCGTAAACGCCTGCCAGTATTGTAGCTTTGTCACCGATGAAGAGCTGGCCGCCGATACCGCCGGGGAGCTTGCGGTCGGGCTCGAGGTCCTTGGGGCGCGGGACGGCGAGCTCCTTAGGCCGGCTCTTGTCCTCGCACCCATCGTTCCAAACGACCTTCACGGGCGCCATGTCGCCGCGGGCGGGGTAGTAGAAGGTGATCTGGGACCACTTGGGCGCCGTCTCGTTGTTGACGGGGGAGCTGACGGCTTCCATCTCTAAGGTCTTGGCCTCGCCGAGCTTAAGTGCCCAGAAGGCGGCGTCCATCGCGTGGCAGGCGATGTCGCCGAGGGCGCCCGAGCCGAAGTCCCACCAGCCGCGCCACGCGAAGGGATGGTAGGCGGGGTGGTACGGGCGCTCGGGGGCCGGGCCGAGCCACACGCCCCAATCCAGATTCGGCGGGCAGGCCGGCGTATCCTTAGGCTTGTCAATGCCTTGCGGCCAGATGGGGCGATTGGTCCAGTAGTAGACTTCGCGGACCTGGCCGAGCACTCCGCCCCAGACCCATTCGGAGATGAGGCGGATCTGCTCGGAGGCGTGGCCCTGGATGCCCATGAGGGTGGCGACCTTGGCGGCCTTCGCCGCCTTGGTGATCTCGCGGGCCTCGAAGATCGAGTGGGTGAGGGGCTTCTGGCAGAAAACGTGCTTGCCCATCTTCATCGCCATCATCGAGGCGGGGGCGTGGCAGTGGTCGGCGGTCGAGACGGTCACGGCGTCTATCTGCTTGTTCATCTCCTGGAGCATGATGCGGAAGTCTTTGAACTTCTTCGCCTTCGGGTGCCTCTTGAAGGAGCCTTCGCCGCGCTTGTCGTCCACGTCGCACAGGGCGACGATGTTCTCGCTCGACACCCCGCCGACGTCTCCGCCGCCCTTGCCGCCGACACCGATGCAGGCGATGTTGAGCTTCTCGTTGGCCGAGGGCTTCCCTTCGCCGCCCAGGACGTCGCGGCGCACGAAGGTGAACGCGAAGGCCGACGCGGCGGCGCCGCCGAAGAAGAGGCGCCGCGAGATTCTCTCGCTACCCAACACGGCACTCCTTTGCAGACTTCAGGACCCTGGATCTCGCGCACGCGCACGCCGAAGAGGCGTGCGGGGACAGATTCTACCGGACCCCGCCCTCGGATTCAAGCAGCGGCGCGCCCCGAAGCCCCCCCGCCCGACCTCGCCTGTCGTCACAAACTTGTTGCCACAGGGCTTGACTCTGCCTGGCCTCATGAGGCATGATAGAGTGTGAACACAGCGGCGTGTGATCACCCCGGCCCCTTTGCATAGGAGACGAGACGATGCGGCAGCGGACGATCAAGCCCGTGGCCACGGTGTGCCTGGCAGCGATACTGCTCCAGGGCTGCGCCTGGCTCAAGGAGCACCCGAACACAGCGACCGGCGCCGGCGTCGGCGCCGTAGCCGGCGGAGCGCTCGGCTACCTGTTCGGCGGGCATGGGCGCCATCATCATGGCCGTGGAAAGGCAATGGTAGGAGGCGCTCTGCTCGGAGCCCTCGCCGGTGGCATCATCGGCAGCATGATGGAGAAAAAGGACCGGCCCGCCCAGGAAACCAACCAGGCCTACAACTACCAGCCCGCCCAGGGCACGCGGGTCGAGGTGTCGAGCGTCGTCGCCGACCCGAACGTGGCCGCCCCCGGTGGCACAGTCACCCTCCAGGTCACCTACGCCGTCATGGCGGCCAATGCCCAGGCCGAGGTGCCGGTCGTCGAGACGCGCACCGTCACTTTCGCGGGCACCAAGGTCGCCGACCTCAGCTCGCCGGTCGGGCGGCTGCCCGGCACGTACACAACTCAGGTGCCGATCCAGCTCAGGGCGGACTCCCCGCGGGGGCAGTACCAGCTCACCATCACGGTCGCGGCCGCGGGCAGCCAGGCTCAGCAGACTGCCGCGTTCACGGTCAACTGAGCGGGCCGGCACGCGCCAGCCGAGCATCTTCCCCAGGGGGCCGCATCGCGCGGCCCCCTGTGCTTTCCTCAGAGCGCGCCCGCCCAGGCGGCAGCCACCCGCTCGGCCAGGTCCTCCTCGCGTGTATCTGTCCCCACGCGCAGGCGCGTCAGGCTCACGCCCGGCTGTGCCGCGTAGTAGGCCGCCAGCGGCTCGGTCTCGCTGGCGTAGAGGGCGAGCTTGCGCGCCACGGCCTCCGCCGCATCGTCGTCCCGGCCCGCGTGATCCATGCCCTCCCCCCTGCGCCGGCGGGCCACCCGCGCCTGCGCGGCCTCCGCATCGCATTCCAGCACGATCACGTGCTCGACCCGGACCCGTTGCGCGAGGGCCCGCGCCTGGCCCGCGTGGCGCGGCAGGCCGTTGAGCACCAGCACGTCGCATTCCGGGTCGAACCCCGCCCGGCGCAAGAAGGCGTCGAGGAGCGCCTCCGCGATGGGGAATCGCTCATCGGGCAACAGCGCGTGGGTCGCCAGAAGGCGCCGCACGAAGGCCGCGTCGTCCTGCGGCAGCCCGCGTTGGCCCGCGGCCGCGGCGCGCAACTCGGCGCCGAAGTCGAAGTGGCGGAACGCGCCGCGCCGCTCGAGCCATGCGCCCACGGGGCTCTTCCCCGAGCCCGTAGGGCCGAGCAGCAGCGCGGCCCGGATCAACTCCGCCATCCTCACTCCTTCGCCACCAGCCCGCTTGGCACGAAGGCGCCCGCTTCGAGGCACGGGCCGGAGGGGATGCGAGTCCGGGCGGGCTTGAGCGACCAGGTTTGGAGGCGCGCGTGCAGGCACAACTTGTCGGCCGAAAACTCGGGGCCGAGGAACCCGCATTCCTCGGTCCAGCGCATCGCCCGGTCGAGTTCGTGGGCGAAGGCCGGGTAGCGCGGCACGCGCTGGAGGCGCATCCGCGCGAGCTGCTCGCCCGAGCACGCCGCACGGAACGCGGCCACGCACGCGGCGTGCAGGCTGCCCAGCCCCACGCGGGCGTCGCCGAGGGCAAGATTGGCCGGCAGATGCCCGGTCTCCTCGGCCTGGCCCACCAGCTCCCGGCACAGGCCAAGGAACTCCTCGCGGGAGACAAACGGCTTCTCGGGCGTCAGGACCGGCTTCTCCACCGGCCCCAGCACGTCTCGGCGCTCCACCGAGCGCGGGAGCGCGCCTCGCCCTTCGCCCACCACCAGGGCATCGGCCAACGCGACCACCAGCTCGGCAGGGGAGAAGACCGGGTGGAGCCGCGGGTGCCCGGCGTCCTCCTTCGCGGCACAGTAGTCCAGCAGCGTATCGCGCGAGATCGTCGCCCCCTGCTGCCCGAACAGCTCGGCGGCCCGGGCGATGCCGACCACCTGGATGTCGTCGCGGGCACGCAGATACTCGCAGAACCGCTGGAAGTTCTGCCGCGCCCGGTCCAACTCCGCCTGGGCGCGCAGTTCGTAGGCGTAGCCCACCTGGGCCACCGTGCGGTTCCGCCCGTTCGCGTACAGCTCGTCCTCCGTCCAGCCCTTCACGTGGATGCGCACGGGGTGGGCGACGAAGAGCGACAGGCACTCGACCCCTGCGGCGAGCGCGCGGTCGAGGCCCTCGCGGAGCAGCCTCATCTTCTCCTCGAAGGCGTCGTTGTGGCACAGCTCGGCCTGGAGGCCGAGCGACAGATGGCACCCGGGCGCCTCCGGCGTGCCCGTGTGGGTGGGAAAGCTCAGGGCGCCGGCGTACCACACCGGCCCCGCGTAGCCGGGCCACCGGGCGTAGCTATACACGTAGGGGAGTTCCATCGCCGCCGCCGCCCCATGGCTCTGCGGCGAGGTGAACACCGCGTGGCGGCTGGTCGCAACCGGGGCCTTCCAGAATGCCTTCTTCAGCGCATCCGCGGCCCGCGCCTCGTAGCCCAGAAGCTTCTCCACCCCGTCGTCCCAGCCGCACTGCTCCACGATCTCCGGCACCACGGGATGGGCGTTCGAGTCCGTGTGAATCCCGATATCGTGCTCGGCCATGGCCGCCAGAACATCGAGCCGGCCGCGCTGGACCATGGCCCGCGCCTTGTCGCCGAGGACGTGAAACGTCCCGCGCAGGCCCGCCTTCGACATCGTCTGCGCGAGCCACGCCGGCGCGTCGTCCGTTCGTGCCTCCACCGGGCACACCGTATCCTCGACGTCGAAATGCAACGTCACGTACATGCTCGTCGCCCCTTGCCGGGGGGACCTCCGCCCACGTTCCGCCAGCATCGTATCCCCCCGTGCGGCTTGTGTCAACCGCGCACGCGGCCGACCGCGCGACCGCAGACGGTGGGGAACCAGGACCGCAAGAGAAGAGTCGATTACGAGGACGACGACGAGGACGATTCAAGACCCAGGTCGGGAACCCCCCGGCCTCGGGATCAGCCTCCTGCCCAAGGGTTGACTCCCGTGCCCCCCCGGGGTATGGTGGACTGCGGCAGTCGGCCCCGCATCCCCTGAACAGGAGCCCGAGAATGTGGTGTGTGCGCACGGGTGTGTGTGCTCTCGCTGTTGGCCTGGCCGCCGCGTCGGGTCCGGTGCGAGCCGGCGGGCCGCCGCTCAAGGTGGTCCTCGTCTCCGGCTCGGGGGAGTACAAGTCGGCCGAATCCCTCCCCGTGTTCGCCAAGCACCTCGAGGCAGGCTTCAACGTCAAGGCGACGGTTCTCCAGGCCAAGGGCGACAAGGAGATCCCCGGCCTCGAGGCCCTCGACGACGCCGACGTGATGCTCGTCTTCACCCGCCGCGTCAAGCTCGAGGGCGACCAGCTCGAACGCTTCAAGAAATACTGCCTCGCCGGCAAGCCCATCGTCGGCGTCCGCACCGCCAGCCACGCCATTCAGACCTGGCTCGACCTCGACAAAGAGGTCTTCGGCGGCAACTACAAGGGCCACTACGGCGGCGGCGTGAAACAGGCCGTCACCATCAACCCCGACGCCAAGGACCACCCGGTCCTCAAGGGCGTGAGAGACTTCGAGTCGGAGTACAGCCTCTACAAGACCGGCCCGATCGCCGCCGACGCCACGCTGCTGATGACCAGCGCCACGCCGAAGGCCGCGGCCCCCGAGCCGGCCGCCTGGGTGCGCGAGTACAAGGGCGCACGCATCTTCTACACCTCGCTCGGCGGCCTCACCGACTTCGAGAACGCGAGCTTCCGGCAGATGCTGGTCAATGCCCTCTTCTGGACGGCGAAGCGCGAGGTCGAGGCGAAGCCGTGAAACGTGATGCGTGAAACGTGAGAAGAGCGGGTGGGGGGCTGTGTGATGGGGCGCTGGCGCGGCTCTGCGGTCCTATTCGTCCCATATGTCCTATCGGTCCTGTCTCTCGCCCGGGCCGAGGTGTCTACCTGGTCCAATAGCCCCCTCATCCAGTTCGCGGCCGGGGAGGTCGCCCGGGCGCTGAAGGAGCGCGGCGAAGACATCCGCGTGTTCCTCGGCACCTTCGCGTCGTTCCCCGGCGGCGCCGCCAGGAAGCCATCTGCCGTGCCCGAGGCATTCACCGTCTCGCGGCCGGGCAACACGATCGTGATCGCCGGCCACGACGAGGCGGGGGCGATGTACGGCGGCCTCGAGGTCGCCGAGCAGATCGGTCTCGGCGGCGTCGGCAGCGTGGCCGAGCGAGAGGCCAAGCCCTTCCTCGCGTTCCGCCAGTTCAAGTACAACATTCCGTCGGTCCGCGACCAGGAGTGGTTTCACAGCGAGGACTACTGGCGCAGCTTCTTGGACCTCCTTGCCCGCAGCCGCTTCAACTCCGTCGGCTTCTGGCACCATCATCCCTTCGCCGAGATGATCCGCTTCGGGGAGTTCTCCGAGGCAGCCGTCCTCACGCCCGCACAGACCGAGCGAAACGTCAAGACCTGGCGGATGATCCTCCGCATGGCCAAGGAACGCGGCGTCTCGACCTGGCTCATCAACTGGAACATCCATCTGCCCGAGCCGTTCGCCAAGGCCCACAAGCTCAAGACCGAGGGCGAGGACGCGCCCGTCGTCCGCGAGTACATGCGATACTGCGTCGCCGAGACGCTGCGCACCTATCCCGACCTCACCGGCTTGGGCCTGTGCGCCGGCGAGCGCATGCCCAGCGACGACTACGACTGGCGCGAGCAATGGATCAAGGACACCTTCCTCGCAGGCATCCGCGACTCGGGCCGCGTCGTGCCCCTCCTCCACCGCTACTGGTGGGCCTCGCCCGATTCCATCCAGCGCATCATCTGCCCGGGCTACACGGCGCCCATCTACGTCTCGGTGAAGTTCAACGGCGAGCAGATGTACACCGACACGAAGCCGCACTTCCTCGACCCCGACTGGATTGACTTCCCCGACTACCGGCAGTGGCTCGACCGCAAGACGAAGGGGGAGATCAAGGATGTCGTGAGCCACCTGGAGTGGATTCCCAAGGAGCCGTATCCCTACAAAATCGTCTGGCACCTGCGGAACGACACCATTCACACCTATCGCTGGGGCGACCCGGAGTTCGTCAAGGGGGTCGTCCGCAACTGCGCCCAGCCCTGGGCCGTCGGCTTCCTGATGGGCGAGGAGCGCACCCAGACCGGCCTCGACGAGGAGCTGACCGACGAGGCGAAGAAGCACCAGACCTGGAAGTACCACCACGAGCGCCACTGGTTCAGCACCCTGCTCTGGGGCCGGCTGGGCTACGACCCCGACGTGCCCGACGAGCGGTGGATCGCGCTCTTCGAGAAGCGGTTCGGTAAGGCCGTGGGCAAGGACCTCTTCACAGCGATGCAGCAGGCCAGCAAGATCATCCCGCTCGTCAGCCGCTTTCACTTCAACTACATGAACGGCGACTGGGCGCCCGAGTGGTGCGCGGGGAGTTGGAACACCGGCTTCGGGAGGGGCCGCAACTACCGCGACGGCCGCGACGACTTCCACGACATCATCGAGTTCATCTTCAACCACACCATTGACGACAGGATTCTCGATCTCCCTGAACTGGTGGGCATGACGCGGCGCAGGGAGCAGATCCCAGACGGGATCTCTCAGTGCCGCGATCTGTGGGAGGAGCTGCGCAGGCTCAGAAGCTCCACCCAAGAGGCGCTCCAGCGGGTCCAGGCACATGGGAAGGCCGAGGGCGAGACGGCGTTGATGTGCGAGGAACTCGCCGTGATGGCGGAACTTGGCGACTACTACGCGAAGAAGCTCGCTGCCGCCCACGCACTCATGCAGCACTTCGTCTCAGGCGGCAGCACAAGCTCGCGCGCCGCTGTGGTGACCCTGAAGATAGCACTGACAACCTGGCAGAGCCTGTCGTGGAGGGCGGGGCGCCTCTATCGCAGCGCCGCAGCCGGGCCTCGATCGTACGCCCGCAACACGCCCCGCGTCGAGCGCGACATCGCGATCGCCCAGGCGGCTGGCTCGGCGCCGGAGGAGCTGGAGAAGCTGGGGGTGCTGAAGCGGGCGAAGGAGAGGCCGAGATACGATTTCAACAACCCCGAGCTGCGAAAGCTGATCGAGGAGAAGCTTGCGCCGCTCGTGGTGCCCGTGAACTGGCTCGGCCGTGTGGAGCTCTCGCCGAAAACGGCCGACGTGCTGGTCCTGGGCCGCGAGGCGATGGCCTTCAACCGCCTGCCCGCCGAGAAGAAGAAACCCGTCCTCGACGCCATCGAGCAGGGCGTCTCGCTCGTGCTCTTCTTCCAGAACTTCCCGGCGTTCGACGCCAGTTGGCTCCCAGGGAAGATCGGCGGCTCGGACCGCGACGCCAATGCGTTCGCCTGGTCCAAGCCCGACCACCCCATCGCCAAGGGCGTGGACCCCAGGGAGCTTGAGCGGCCAGCCGTCCTCAACGACTCGCTCACGCGCTACGATGAGGGCTGGACCTGTCTCACGGACCCGCCGGGCGGGCTGTGCATCCGCTCCCACGGCAGGGGCAAGATCGTCTTCTGCCAGCTCGATGTCCTCGGCCGCTACCGCGAGCGGGCGGCTCAGCAACTCGTCCGCAACCTCCTCCGCTTCGCCGCGGGCGACCGCAAGGCGCCCCGCACCATCCTCCTCGACGCCTCCGGCTCCAGCACAATCCAGATGCTGAACCGGATTGGCACCCGCTTCCATTGGATTGACGAGTTGCCATTGGTGAAGAAGTAGGCCACGGGGGAGGAAGCCC
>Ga0307379_10001950_pt1 | contig 31332 bp, 30 predicted proteins | sample UN2MG_FD_202237 | JGI IMG/M metagenome (GOLD analysis project Ga0307379, IMG submission 202237) | Soil microbial communities from Risofladan, Vaasa, Finland - UN-2 | ecosystem: Environmental > Terrestrial > Soil > Coastal area > Acid sulfate soil | place: Finland: Risofladan, Vaasa | collected...
TTTTTTTCTACTGTTTTTAAGAAAAATTAAAAAGGTTTTCAAACTGAGCTATATTATCTATGTAGCCTCTTTTTATCAGCAAACAATTTGATGCAATATCAAACTAAAACCCATCTTTCTCTAATGATTCCAATAGTATAGTGCTTCCTCGATAAGGCTTTGATATTTTAGTGAAAGCCATGGTTAACGCATTCCATCATCTTCAGGCTCTTGTCATTCTTTATTAAATTTGAAGGCGTTAACTCGGCAAAGCTTATACTTTGTTAATTATAGGACACCAATATCAATCAATATCTGAGACACTACTTTTTTCCCTTCTTCATCCAATTGCCTTTGGGGTAGCAGTGGAGGGCCAACAGGAAATCCTTGCATCTCTAGTCCGGCCTTTACACATGCAGCAAGGGAGTACCGTTGAAAGGCTATGTTAAGTGACCATAATCTTTTTTGGAGTTCTAATGCCTTTTCCCAGCTTTTTTGCTGTGCCAGGTTGAATAGGGCAACACACTGTTCTGGAATGAGACAAGCAGGCCCGGCCATCCATCCAACACCGCCCATCATAAACACAAAAAGCGGTATATGGGCCGAGGCACTAAAGATCTTGAAGCGATGTTTGAGGGCATTAACAATAGACAGAAGTTTACCTGTGTTGCCTGATGCATCCTTTAAATAAAGGATATTTGGCTCTTCAGCTAATTCCATAAGCATGGGAATAGTAAAGTCCCACTTGGAGAATTTTGGATTGGTATACAGAATAATCGGGCATGACACAGCACGAGCTACAGCCCGGAAATGCTCCACTACCTGTTGATCAGCCAGGGGAAAGTAGGTGGGTAGAACAACAAGGATGCCATCTACACCAATACGCTCTGTCTCTTTAGCCTGTTTTACCGTACCATTGGTTGTCATTTCATTGACACCAGCAATAACAGGGACACGGCCGGCAGCAGCTTTAACTACAACTTCTACCACCTTCTTTTTTACTTCCCATGGGAAATAGGCACCCTCTCCTGTGCTTCCTAACGGGGTTAGCCCATGCACGCCTTTTGAAATAAGGTGGTTTACCAGATTACACAACACATCTTCTTTAAGGTTACCAGACTCATCAAGTGGTGTTACAAGATAGGGAAATATTCCGGAGAATTCTTTTTCTGATATATTCATTGCTTAACTAAACCTTGCCTCCTTTCCTAGGGCAATAAAATGTGCTACGTCTATCTCCTTAGGGCAAACAAAGGAACATGCCTCTGAGGTATGGCAGCGAGCTATTCCATCATCGGCATATAGAATATCAAATCTCTCTTTTTTTGACTTTTCCCTTGGGTCAAATAGACGGACAATATCGGCCATCATGGCATTTGGGCCCAGAAAATGCCTGTGGCTACTAATGCAGGCCTCTGCACAACAAAAACAGTTAATACATCGGGTGGCCTCGACATAACTCTCCATTGTGTGAGGTGATATTCTATGTTCGTCTCCTTCAGGGGGCGGATCAGCGGGTTTAATGATATAAGGCTTTGCTTTATGTACCCGTTTATAGGCCTGTGCCAGATCTACTATTAAGTCACGCAAAACCGGTGCAATGCTAAGTGGTTTAAGGGTGAAGCTTGTAGTTTTAAATTGCGTTATCGCGTTTTGAACCAGCAGCTCACACATCAAAAGTGGCCTTCCATTTATAACAACACCGCAGCTACCGCACTGGGCATGTTCACAGGAGGATGTCCAGGCAAGGCCGGGATCCTGTTCCTGGTTAATTTTTCTAAGAACATCGGTAAATCTCAGCATTCCACCGACTTCAACATTATATTCCTGGATCCAGGATTTTTTCTGTTCAGGATCATAACGATGTATTTTTAATGTAAGGCTATGTAGTTTGCCCATTAGTATTTCCTTGCCACAAAATCAAAGCGTTTATAATCTTTATTTTTTTCTTCAAAAATACTCATATCAATAGGGCGCTTGCCTAGAGTCACCTTCCCATATTCCTGCATATACGCAAGGGTATGATAATTAAACTCCATTTTTCTCTCAGGATAATCTTCTCGTGTGTGAGCGCCTCTTGATTCCTTTCTATTCCTGGCTCCATTGGCAATCACCATGGCTACGTCTAAAAGATTATCTAGTTCCCAGCGATCCACAAGTTCCTGGTTCATGATAAGCGAGGAACTTGATAACTTTATGTGGATTACCCTTTCCTTGAAATCCATAAGTTGATTTATTGCCTCATTAAGCAGTTTTTCATTGCGAAAAACTCCAACTTTTTCCGTCATCAATTCGCGCATTGTCTCACGGATTTTCCAAAGATTCTCAGAGCCTTTTGCCTCAAAATATTTATAAAAGAGGGCAAAACTTTTTTCGCCAGTATCTTTTGGTATGTCTCCAGGATCATCCGCATCTTGTATGTATTCTGCTATCCGCTCCCCCACAAATTTGCCCATGGTGAAAAGCTCCAAAAGGGAATTGGTACCCAGTCGGTTGAATCCTTGGAAACTGGCAGAGGCAGATTCTCCAACGGCATAGAGACCCGGAACAATCTTATCCGCACTTTTTTGTGCTTCACCGAATTCATTGGTTGGTATCCCCCCCATTTGATAGTGGACAGTAGGTCTTACTGGGCAAAGATCTTTTTTTGGGTCAATTCCTACAAATTTCTTAAAAAAGCCTGTTATCTCTGGTAACTTGACATCATGTACATAATCTGAAAGGTGTCTTATATCGAGCCAGACATGTGGAAGGTTAAAGTTTGGATTTATCACACCTCTTCCCTCGCGTATCTCAGTTTCGATAGACCGAGAAACCATATCGCGAGGTGCGAGGTCCTTCATCTTTGGGGCATACCGCTCCATAAAACGTTCCATGTCTTTATTAAGGAGGAAGCCCCCTTCACCCCTAAGGGCCTCGCTGGCCAGGATTCCCGGGCCCACTATGCCGGTAGGATGAAACTGGACAGCCTCTAAATCCATAACAGGTAAACCTTCCCGTAAAACAACCGCTAATCCATCACCTGTATTCTGCCGGCAGTTCGTGGTTATTTTGTATACCTGGCCAAGTCCTCCTGTGCTGATAACCGTCGCCTTGGCGAGAACAGCGGTAAATTTGCCCCTTGACTCTTCAAAAATAATGGCGCCTATACAGCGCTCATCCTTGAATATTAGTTCTGTCACTATGCTTTGATTTATGAAGGATACATTTCCTTTCAGGCTTTCCCCCCATACGGTATCCATAATTCCCTTGCCGGTTCTGTCTGCCTCAAATACTGCCCTGAAGGCGCTTGGCCCTCCTCCGAATTCCAGGGTATGTCCGCCAAATGTACGCTTGCTAAAGCGCCCCTCTTCATTCCGGGTAAAATGCAGGCCATGATTATCCAACCACAGTGTTTGCTCCCAGGCAGACTCAATAATCTTTTTGGTCACATTTTGGTCAGAACTGCAGTCCGATCCCTTCCATGTATCGAACATGTGGTAGATCGGTTTATCAATTGGGTCTTCAGGATTTACAGCCGCAAATCCTCCTTGAGCAGTAGTAGTATGAGATTTTTGAGGGCTTGACACCTTTGTTACCGCAATGATTTTTGCATCTGGTTTCCCGGCAATGATTTCTACAGCCGTCCTGAGCCCGGCTCCCCCTGCGCCGATGACCAATGCATCACACCTGAGTACAGAATTTAAATGTAACTTTCTGGCCATGATCGAACCCTATTCGTTACAGAGATAAAGTTAGCCTTGCTCCAATATAGCCAAAGTATGCTATTCCAAGGAGAAAGAGTATCGTCAGAGCTCTTCGAAAAATCTTATTTTCAAGATAGTCTTCAATGATGGAGTAGACTCCAAAGGCACCATGGTACAAGACAGTCATAATGAGGACGAGGCCAAGCATCTTATAAGAGTAGTGCTGCATTCTGGGGATAATAGTGGCTGCCTGGTGGCCTACAGCGTAGTTGAGGTGCGTAAAAACCATATGAGCCGGCAGCATAACCAATAAAAATGCCCCGGTTATCCGCTGAAGTTTCCAGAGAACTGAATTGAGCGTATTCCATATTTTTCGATAGACAAAATAGCCTACGATAAGGCTTGCAATGGATATATTAAGCCAGAAGAAGAGGGCAGGGACATTCTGGCTGCCGTTTACAATAAAAAATCCCAGGAGAATTATATAAACAAATCCAAGAATGAAAGACCAACGGATCATCCGTTGATTATCTCTCTGGCCAAAGCTCTCATATAAAATCAACCTTGCTCCATTCAGGGCATGAAATATCAAGGGGACTGCTAAAAGCCATTCCAGTAATTTGAAGAATAAACTGCTATAGGTTTCCATCATTGCGGTGAATTGTTTGGGGTCAGAAAGTAAGGAGAGGGTATAGATATGTAAGAGGAGGTAAGCAGCAAGGAGCAATCCGGCAATCCGATGAAACCAGGCTAATACGAATTTCCACCCCCTGGTATGAGGATAATACATAAGGAGAGGAGCACGTTCCAAGAATCCTAAAAGCAAGCCCTCGAAGTTTTTCGCCATGTTCACCTTAAAACCCCACAATGATAAGGCTATATTTTCACATAGAAATTATTATTTTGACACTTTTCCCTCGAGTTTCTCCATAGCCTTTAGAAAAGGCCCGAGGGCTACCTCAATGTGTTGACGAACAACCTTCTCTATCTCTCCCGCAGATACCTTTTTTTCTTTAAATAAATCTATAATTCGGCGATGGACCTTTAGGGAATTTCTAAAATCCTCTTTATAATAGTGATGAGTATATCGATGCCACAAGGTATGCATACGGAGATTGTGGAGAAGGGCGATCAAGGTTTCGTTTCCTGAGGCATTGATAAAGATTTCATGAAAGGCGATGTGGTTCTTTGCGTAGTCAATGAAATCCTTTCTTTGAGCTGCTTCTTTCATATACTCAATGATCTCTTCCATCTCATTGATATCCTGATCTCTCAGGTTTTCGTATGCCAAACGTGCTGCAAGTCCCTCTAAAGTAGCCCGTACAGGAAAATTTTCTTCAATGTCTTGCTTAGTAATTCTTTTAACAAAGGTACCTCTACGGGGCAGAATCTCAACAAGGCCTTCTTTCTCTAAAATCCTAAAGGCTTCTCTTAAAGGAGTTCGACTAATATCAAACTTATTTTTTAGTGAGTCTTCAAGGAGCTGGTCACCACCTTTGAATCTCCCAGCCAATATGTCATCTCTGAGGGTATTAGCAATCTGATCCACTAATGAAACAGATCTAAAAACCCTTTGGCCCCCTGTTGTATTGGAGGGAAAGAGAATGTCTGAGTCTTCTTTCTGAATTTTCATCACTATCATTCATTGGCGTCAAAATAACATATTTACCTATCCCTGAAATATATTTGCTACGTCATCTATCTTTTCAAGGTTTAGGACTAACTCTACAATTCTATCTTTTTGATGCTTTGTTATTATTTTTCCACAGAGTTTATTGAATTTTTGAATCAGTTCCTTTTCAGAAAAGGGATTCTCCGGGTCACCTTTGGGATATTCGCAATATCCACTATATCTTCTTCCATTTGTCAGTTCTATTTCCACTCTGGTGGGCCATTTTTGAGGATACAGTCGAGTAAGTTCTGGATCACCTTTGACAGAGATAGCACCCATAAGGCGCAGTATTTCGGAGTGAGTGAGTCTATCGGTTGTAAAATCATCCAGATCAACATGTCCAAAATTGAGTGCAGTAGCAACGCAGAAAGGTAGATTGAATTTGGCCAAATAGGGGGTATGGGCCTCCACATCTTCAAGTAGATCAAGGGCCTCCTGATATATATAAACGGTTATGGATCTGATGGTTGCTAAATCCAGGTTTACCTCTCTCCAGGCCTTGAGAGCTGCCTTAATAGCAGAATGGGTATGACCGCAAGAGGCATAGTATTTTAGAGAATTTCTTGCTGTGTGAAAGGTATCCCCCAGTCCATCAGTTAATACCCCAAGATTGTAATCAGCGGATGTGGCCTTTAAAAACCCCTTTTTTCCCTCAAAGATATAACTGGCGCCGGTAAAACCCTTTTTTGCCAGCATGGCAGCCATAAGGCCATTCATAGATGACTTTCCCGGGTGAAGCTGTTTACTCATAGCACCTTCTGTTAAAAATTCCCACAGTCCTGAACTCTGCGTGCCAGCAGAACCGAGGGCCCACACAAAAGGCTCCATATCTAATCCCAAGATCTTTGCAGCCCCAGCCGCTGCACCAAAGGTGCCGCAGGTTGCTGTAGTATGCCAGTACTTATAATGACTTTTTCCAGCTGCCAAGGCAGTCCTTATCCCTATTTCATATCCTGTGAGAATTCCCAAGATGAGATCACAACCAGACACATGTTCTTTTTCTCCTGCTGCAAAAACGGCTGGGAGAATCGATGCTGCTGGGTGCAAAATAGACTCCCGATGCAGATCATCCATCTCTACTACGTGAGAAGAAGCCCCGTTGACTAAGGCAGCCACTAGTGGTAAATGCCTGCTGTTATTTGGGATAATGGTTGCCTCTTCAGCTCCCTTCATATCATTTGCGAGGGAGAGCATCATTTGAGTAGGCGGTTGAGAAACACCGGCAACTGCCGAACCAAGCCAGTCCAAGAAAAAGGTTTTTACTTGATAGACCAAGTTGTCTGGAAGGTCCTCGAATCGAAGAGTGCAGAAGAATTGAGCCAGTTTTTGGGAAATTGAAGGAGATATCATCATAGATTGACCTTGCCCCCGTATAGTTTGTGAATAGTCATTTGAATCCAGTTCCTGCACTTTTTCTTTAAATGATTACCGCAATGGTTAAAGAATGTATTAAGTGCTAAAGTTTTTAATACACGCAGGCGATAAGATACACTCCTCTGTCAGTAGGGTATCACAAGTAATTTTGTCGATATTAACTTTGTCTACAATATTCTATAATATCGAATTTGTAAAGGATAGTTTTATTTTTTTAGGAAGTGGTTATTATTTCATGCCTGACTTTTTGGAATAGATACTTTTTCTATTGAAGGAAGACCTTAGAAGAAATTGCTATAGAGATGAGATCTTTCGGTAACCCTTTTTAAATAATCACTTGTTTCTTGAGGTGTTCTGTACCTGAGTAATCTATAGAGTTTATCGCTTGGCATAAAAGAGATCTGATATCTCTGAACAATCTTTTGTCTGATAGCAGTTGGACCCCAGTTATAGCCGCATATTGTTAGCAAGAGACGTTTATCCCTTCCTTGAATATCGGCAAAATGTTTGTTGTAGAGGAGATAAAGATACGCGGAGCCAAGATTGATATTATTAACAGGCTGGTAAAGGTAGGGTGGTGTAATGATTCTATCCTGTCTATAGATAAACTGATACGCCTCTCTGCCTGCATATCGTGGAATGACCTGCATTAAACCATAGGCCCCGGCATGAGATCTGGCAAAGGGGTTAAAGTAAGATTCGGTGTGAATTACCGCCATAATTAATTGTGGTTCAAGAGAAAAACGGTTTGCATTTGCCTGGACAGTATTCCTGTATTTTTCTGCTCGTATCCCCAAATGACCGGGTACAAGGGAAAACCGTGCACCAAATCTTAATCTTGTGTTACCATCATTACCTATGATTGATGTTGGAACTTTATTTATCTTAGGAAAGAGTTCACTTTGGATATAGTTTTTAAGATTTTTATTGGTGACATAGAAACCCTTTGATGTTTTCAACTGGTTTGTTAATATACCCTCTTGCTCAATCCCCTTTGCAATAAAGGAAGTCACCATCTTGTCTGAAATTTCTTTCTTAGCTCTTTCATATGGATTTGAAACATTTAAAGGGACAAGGGCATCGATTTCTATTGTCCCATCTTTAAAATCAATATTGCTCCTTACTGAAAAATTTTCATTATAATCAATCCAATTCTTTTTTGTAGAGGTAACTCCTGCCTCTCCCCAGAGGAGGTCTATCCTTCTTTTTAACTCTTGCAATTGACGTCTCTGCTGTGCTTCTGTTTCATCCCATTCCCTTTCTATTCCCAGAACATTCTTTCGCCATGTTTCTTCAGTTGCCCTTTTTAACTTCTCCCATTCATTAGATTCTTTTCCGAGCTCTTCACTATAACTGAGAGAGAGGAATAAAAATGAATAGATTATTGGTATCATTAACAAGAAAAATACTCTCTTCACTATTTTCATCATTGTCTCCTTGTTAAAAATTATGGTTAAATGCAATCCATTGCATTGATGCGTTAGTAAAAAATCTTTCCAGAGGCGATTATGATGAAAAAAAAACTATTAAAAAGCAGCCTTGTAAATATAGCCATTTCAGATATTGATTTAACACCAGGCCCATTCTGTATGAGCTTTAATTTCAACCTGGAACCATTTAAGGCATCTATTCAAAAATTTGGTGTTATAAATCCACCATATCTGCTTAGAAATCCCGATAACAATTTTTTAGTAGTTGCCGGTTATCGAAGGCTCATGGCTGTAAAAGAATTGGGGTGGCACAATATAGTATGCAACATATTGCCTGATGCTTTCTCCCTGTTTAATGCGCTTTTATTTAATTTAAATGATAACCTCATTCATCGTCAATTGAATAATATTGAAAAAGGGATGATTTTGCAAAGACTAACCCGTTTCATTAGCACAGAAGAAATAGTAACCAATTTCATGCCTATTCTTGGTATTCCTTCAAACAAACAGCAATTAGAATTATTTTTAGGTTTAGAGGATTTAGAAGAGAGAATAAAGATTTCTGTCGCTATGGAAAGATTACCCGTACGGGTGGCTGGATTAATGCGAAATATTGAGAAAAATGATCGGCTCGAGATTAATGATCTATTTACATCTTTAAAATGGAGCTTTAATCAGCAATGGGAGACCATCCAACGGATTAAAGAAATTGCCAGCAGGGAAGGGCGCTCAATTAAAGAGATTATAGATTCAAAAGATATTAAAGAGGTTTTACATAATACTACGATGAATAAACCACAGAAGGTAAAAGCAATAGTTAAGATACTGAAATTCAGAAGATTTCCATCCCTTTCTAAGGCTGAAAAATTATTTAACAAGGGTATTTCCAATCTTTCTCTTCCCTTAGGAGTTAAAATAATTCCCCCACCTTTTTTTGAGGGGACTGATTACAAGCTCGAAGTAACGTTTAGAAAAGGCACAGATCTTAAAGGGAAGTTAGCTGATTTATGCAACTTACCTGAATTAAAACACATACCCGATTTTTGGAAGGGCATATAGTATTTTGGATTTTATATTTCGGCCTGCCCTGGTACGACGTTGATTGGCTATCATACTATTGATCCTGCTGTTTTTGCATACATCCCATTATTTCGCCGTATCTGGAGTGATCAGGTCTGGGCCAGGGTTTTCGAATTTAAAAAAAGCATTTATAAAGTACCTATGAAACGATTTAAAGTGAGGCGAATCTTGATTGAAAGAGAGGCTGAAAACGACTCCCTTTCAAAGAAGATAATTGAAAAATTGCCAAATATACCAATAAAGTGTGTAGGATCAAATGAATTAGCCTTGAAGGGAGATATTGAAGAGATGGATAAAGACTCGCTGAGGCTTATCCACTATAAAGGTGAATTTCTTAAATCCTGTCCGGGTACAAGGAGATATATCTGCTGCGGATACCAGATCCTCAATGTAGGTATCAACTGCCCGATGGAATGCAGTTACTGTTTTCTTCAATCCTACGTCAATCAACCATCATTAAGGATTTTTACTAATATAGAAGATAACCTTAATGTGATAGGTGAATTTATCGATAACCATCCAGATAAGATATTCAGGATCGGGACTGGAGAATTTACCGATAGTCTTTCCCTTAATTATATTACAGGGTGGACTGATTTTTTACTTCCTTTTTTTTCTTCCAGAAAGAACTGTATACTGGAGCTCAAGACAAAAACCTCTTTTTTCAAAGACATTATTAAAAGTAGCTACAGAAAAAGGATAGTTGTCGCATGGTCTTTAAATACCTCTCGAATTATAGCCAATGGAGAGGGAAAGACAGCAAGCCTAAAAGAGAGAATCATTTCCGCACGGGAATGCCAAAAAGCAGGATTTGTAATAGCCTTTCATTTTGATCCCTTAATACATTATTCAGGATGGGAAAATGAATATAAAGAGATTATCCAACTTTTGGAGAGATATATTGATCCAGCCTCTATTATCTGGATAAGCATTGGCTCTTTTAGGTATATGCCAGATCTCAAGTGGCGTATTTTAAAAAGATTTCCAGGTACATATATCTTTGATGGTGAATTTGTTACCGGTTTAGACGGTAAACAGAGATATTTCAAGCCCATCAGGGTAGAAATGTATGCTAAGTTATCAGAAAGATTAAAAAAATGGCATGATAATTTGGGAATTTATCTCTGCATGGAAAGTGATGATGTGTGGGAACAATCGCTGGGGTGGTCTCCAAAAAATTCTTCTACTCTTTCTAGCTACCTCGACAACCGAGTGAGAATGGTAATGCCTACGTGAAAAGTGACGAAAGTAAGCCAAAGTTATGGATAGCATGGTTATATATCCCTTTGCTCGTAGATTAACTTATATGCGGTAACTATTTTAGTTATGATAGCTCACTTAGATCCTTGTTATCTATTTCCGAATGTGATAGAAGGAAAACGCGTTAATCTAAAAAATTGTGCATTCCTTTTTAAAAAAGCATGATATAATATTTAATTAAATTGGTTATGTAATAAATCTAATGTAACACATTAACAATTATTTAAAGCTATTTCAAAGGAGAAGCTATGGAAATAAAAAAAATAGGTGTTGTTGGCGCAGGAGCTATGGGCAATGGTATTGCTCAGGCGGCAGCCCAGATCGGCTGTGATGTTGTCATGAGAGACATAGAAATGAGATTTGTAGAAGGGGGAATGAAAAATATCGAGAGGTTTCTTTCCAAAAGTGTAGAAAAAGGAAAGATAGATGCCAGTGAAAAAGACACCATTATTGGCCGGATAAAAGGCACCATAGATATGGATGACCTTAAAGATGTTGACTTTGTTGTAGAAGCAGTTATTGAAGATTTAGATCTAAAAAAGAACGTTTTTAAACAGTTAGATGAATTATGTAAACCTGATATTATTCTGTCTACCAATACATCATCTATGTCAATTACAGAAATAGCTGCAAGCACTAAAAGGCCTGATAAGGTTTGTGGAATGCATTTTTTTAATCCCGTTCCGATAATGAGGCTCGTGGAAATAATTAGAGGATATTCAACAAGTGATGAGACCATAAAAACTACTACAGATCTAGCTCAAAAAATGGGTAAAACGACGGTGGAAGTGAAAAAGGACTCACCAGGTTTTATCGTTAATCGAATAATGATTCCCCATATGATCGAGGCGATAAAGATTGTTGAGGAAGGCATTGCATCTATTGAGGACGTTGATACTGCGGTAAAGAATGGTCTCAATTATCCTATGGGTCCATTTGAACTAATGGATTTGACGGGGATTGATATCGCATACTTTGTAACGCAATATTTCTTTAATGAGTTAAATAAAGAGAACAAATGGGTCGCCCCAAATCTATTAAAAACAATGATAAGGGCAGGTAAATTCGGTAAAAAAACTGGTGGAGGATGGTATTCATAAAAATTTTTACATATGCGCACAAAAAGGGAGACTTTGTTTTAAGTCTCCCTTTATTTTTTAAAAAAAAATGAAAGACTATTTTTTATTTTTATGACGCATAGATTTTAGCAATTTTCTATATTTATGTTTCCTTATCTTTTTTCTTCTTTTTTTAACTACACTGCTCATAAAAATGAAAACCTCCAAAAATTTAAAATGTTTATAATAAAGGTAAATAGGGAAGGAAAAATTTAATATTTGTAATTAAGTTTACATAATATATATTATCAGACATAATGTGTTTGTAAAAATATTACTTATTATTCTTATTCTTTGATTCATAAAGATCTTTGTCTGTTAACGCAATCAAATCACTTACACTCATATCATTTGAATACGTTGCAAACCCTACACTTGCGGTAACACCATCTCCCTCTTTAAATCCTTTTTTAAGTCTTTCACTTGTATTGAGAACAATTTCTTTATTCGCCTCAACGAGAATAATTGCGAACTCATCACCACCATACCTAAAAGCTGTGTCTACGTTCTCCCTGATGTTTGAAAGGATTATCTTACCAGATTTAGCTAGCATATTATCACCTGCAAGATGACCATATGTATCGTTATACTCTTTGAATTTATCAAGATCCAAAAGGATCAGGGATAAGGGATGGTTCTGGCGGTTTGCCCTATTCACCTCTTCTTTTAGTTTATTATGAAAGTGTCTTTGATTAAAAAGCCCGGTGAGGTTATCAGTTATTGATAATTTGGCTAATTCATCTCTAATCCTTTTCTCTATCAATATCCTGCTTATCTTCGCCTCTATTTCATCAATCTTAAATGGCTTGGTAATAAAATCATTTGCGCCAGCATTAATAACATCCATATACGCATAGTCTTTATCGTAACCAGTCATAGCAATTATACTTATATCAAGTTTTTCTTCCCTCACCTTCTTTATTAATTCAATTCCATTAAGTTCTGGCATATTGACATCAGTCATTAAAAAGGTATATTTTCCATTTTTTATTCTCTGTAATGCATTTTTTCCACTATTCTCTGAATCAGCATTAAACCCTAAACTTGACAGTAATTCTGTTACAACCTTTCCTACCTCTACCTCATCATCAACAACCAGAAGATTTTCTTTATGATATTCCTGTTCCATGATTACATACCCTAATATACCTTCTGATTATATTTGTCAACTAACTCTCCAAGTAATGAATTTTGAAAACCTTTAATAATCTTTACCCTCACCAATTGCCCTTTGAAATTTTTTTTAGCAAAAAAATTGACAACCTTATTTCCTAACGTTCTTCCTGTGAGCTGACTGTCCCCTTTTTTCCCAGGGCCTTCTACTAAAATTTCTTGAATTGTTCCCTCCATTAGTTTGTTTTTTGATAAGGTTATCTTTCTTTGCTTTTCCTGCAATATAGATAGGAGTCTTTGTTTTTCTTTTTCCTCTAATTTTCCCGGCAACTGTAATGCCTTGGTTTTGGGCCTTTCAGAATATTTAAAGGAGAACAGGTTATCAAACTCTATTTTATCTATTAATTGCAGGCTATCTTCAAAATCCTTTTCAGTTTCACCTGGGAATCCAACAATCAAATCGCTTGTAATTGTTATATCAGGCCTTACTTTTTTTATGCGCTCTACTAAAGAAATATATTTATCTCTTGTGTATCTTCTATTCATAAGCTTAAGTATATTATCTGAGCCTGATTGAACTGGCAGGTGAATATGAGGACAAAGGCTCTTTAATTCTCCAAAAGAACCTATGAGTTCATCGGATAGATCTTTTGGATGAGATGTTACGAAGCGAAGTCTTTTTAAGCCCGCTATACTATCCAACTCCTTTAGCAAACCAGGAAATGTTGGCAAGGCCTTGTTTTTGGTATTGTAGGAGTTTACATTTTGGCCTATAAGGGTAATTTCCTGTATACCTTGACTGATCAAATATTTAGACTTATTAATGATATCTTCTGCTGGAAGGCTTGTCTCCCTACCCCTCACAAAAGGAACAACGCAATAAGAACAAAAATTATCACATCCCTCCATAATTTTTAAAAAAGTTGTAACCTTTCCTTTTACGTATCCGTTACATGTGGTTAATGTGGATGGTTCACAGGTTAAATCAAGGGAGGAGGTCTTCCCTCTTCCTTCCTTGATTTGAGCAAGAAAATCATTGATGCGGTAAATATTTCTTGGGCCCAAAACCAAATCAACATATGGAAAATGTTGTAGGAGATTTGTTCCTTTTTCTTGGGCGACACATCCGATGATGCCAGAAATAATATCTGGCTTCTTCCTCTTTAAAGAAGCCAAGCGACCAATAAGGGTTAATGCCTTTTGTTCAGCCTTTTGTCTGACCGTACAGGTGTTTATCAAGATAATATGAGCATCATTGATGCTATCTGTTTTTTTATAACCCTTATTTACAAGGATTTGGCTGATGGTGTCAGAATCATGCACATTCATCTGACACCCAAAGGTTTTTATATAAAATAATTGATCCACGTGGCACCTCCGCGCCTACGGTAGAGAAAAGTTTATCCTATTAATACAATTTCTCTTTATTAACATGGATACTTCCCTCTTCTTGTAAAGATTTTATAAGTGAAACTATATCTTCCTTACACCCGGGTACTATAGAGATTTCAATCTCACCATTTACTGGATTAATAGTTCTCATAGATGCCATGCCATCGTAGGATTCTATTATCCATTGCAAATAACATATTTCCTTTCTATCTATAGACAAAAGATATTTACCGGTTTGTCTCATTGTAAGACGATTCGCCCCATTTCAGTTTTGTTCTTAAAATATCAAAATAGTCCTGACCAGGGGATTTAATTAGCTTAAGTTTTTTTTCTGATTTAGAGATAACAACCCTGTCATTAGTTATAAGATCAAAGCCAACCTGTCCATCAAAGGTGAGTGTGACTTGCTCGCTATTTTCTCCTATTTCTATCTCTATTACTGATTTATCGGGCAATATAATAGGCCTATGTGTCAATGTAAATGGGCATATTGGAGCTAATATCAATGCCTCTAAATCCGGGTAGATTATCGGGCCTCCAGCAGAAAGATTATAACCTGTTGAGCCCGTAGGAGTAGATATTATCAACCCATCTGCTCTAAAAGTCGTTAAAAAACGACCATCAATAGATACCCTAAGATCAATAATTCTGGCTAATGCACCTTTGTTAATAACCACGTCATTTAAGACCGAAAAACGACATTTTTCTTCATTATTTCTTAAAATGCTAGCCTGCAACATGAGCCTTGTTTCAACAGCTATCTCTCCAGTTATAAGCTTTTCTATGTCCTTATAAAGCCTTTTTAACGGAATCTCTGTTAAAAAACCTAATCCTCCAAGATTGATACCCAAAATAGGCAGACCATATCGTCCAATCTTTCTGGCAGCCCCCAGTAATGTTCCATCTCCACCTAATACAACAACCCAGTCGGCTGTATCTGGTATAATTGTTTCTTCCTCAAAGTATTGGTTTAAGACTGGACTAGATGTCATCTCTTCTGTGTATACCTTTATTCCCCTTTCTGTAAACCAATGCGTTAATCGTTGACACTCCCTTTTTGCAGGCTCAAAATCGTGCTTAAAGATTATTCCGACTGATTTAGGTATTTTTTCCATCTGCATTGACAATGTGTTATTGGATTCTTGGTCTTTGGTGCTGGACAAAGTATACATACAATGAGCATCTGAGCGAAGCCGCCTACCAAGACCAAGTATTCATTGACCAGCTTTAACGTGAGGTCACTTAGCGGGTTACCTTGCCAATTACTCTCCAGTCATCAATCAAATCCGAAGTCGTATCAACCAGAAGATGTAAAATATGTAGAGAAGGATATAGCCTTTTCAGATCCTCCAAGTCAACTGGCTGAAACTTTTTTTTATTATTTATATAGGCCTGAATAGTTAAGGCATTTGACTCATAATTTTCCTTGGTTCTCTTCGATATCCTTTTAAAAGAAATTTCCTGGGGGCATTGTGTCTGCTGAATAACAAAAATTTTGTTATGTCTTGCGGCAACTTCGGCAGCCCTCCTTCTTAGCTCTTGGGTAATAAAGGTTGCATCCAGAATGATTCCTTCATCCTTAGCTACAAGCTCATCTGCGAGAGAAAATATTTCATTGTAGACTAGCTCCCTTTTTTTCATATCGGATGCAACCTTCTCATCAAATATGTCCTCATTTTTTAATACTTCAAGCCTTATCAGATCTGCCCTTATTATCTTATAGCCTTTAATTTTGGCTATAACTTCTGTGGTTTCCGTTTTGTAAGAGGCAGGAAGTCCACATGCGATCACTACTGTTTCAGGTTGCAGTTCCTTTTTCATGAAATTTACAAAATGTTTCCTCATAATTCCCTTACTTTATATAGGACATGGCAAGTTTAAAATACTTACTCGATGTTTCCTTAGCTTCCTCTTTTTTCCCCCTCCCTATATTTGCATCATCGAGCTGGAAACTGTTTACCTTCCCCCGCACAATTGCCCTATAGATCTTATAAAATGTAAGCAAGGAATTCACATCGTGCTCATTTGCTATTTCCTTGTATAAATCCCAAAGTTTTTCAGAAAGCCTGTTTCCTCCATAATATTCCAAATCCATAAGCAGGAAAGCAATGTCAGCTATAGTATCAGTATACCTAAATCTGCTGTTAAATTCAATACAATCAAATATTGGGAGATTTTCTGTAAGGCAAATATGCTCCATATGGAGATCTCCATGACAGTCTCTTATCTTTTTACTATTTATCCGGCTGATGAAAAGGGGCCTGTTCGAGCTATAAAAATTTTCTGTCCATTGTTTGAGGGTGTCAAAATCCCTTTTTTGAATTGTCATTCCAATATATTTCTGGATCTGTTCAAAATTTTCATCGGTATTAATTTTGAATTTTTCTGACTCGCCAAATTTATTAATATTCAAGGAATTACGAGCAGTTCGATGAAATCTTGCAAGAACTTTGGCAATTTTTATTAAATGCTCGCCCGTTAATTCACCTCTAAAAAACATTGATTTCATAAGCATTTCTTCAGGGAGCCTTTTCATTTTAACTGCATACTCTACAATCCTTCCCTTCCCTGCCCCCATTCTGTAGTTTTTGCCGTCATAGAGTATTGGTAATACATCTATATATGTGTCCTTTGATAACCTTCGGTTAAGTATAATCTCTTGATGACAGTAGTAGTGTCGTTTTTTTAGTGTTGAAAAATCCAAGAATCCAAAATTGACAGGCTTTTTTATCTTATATACAAACTCCTCTGTAAGAATAACGAGCGAGATGTGAGTCTGAATTAATGAGACCTTTTTCGTTTTATCTGAAAGAAATTCGGGGTTTAAAAGATCATCAATCATGGAAGACATTAACAATCCTAACTGATAAGGGGATTTGTGAATTTAGGGATTGAGGGATTAAGGAATTCCTCAATTTAAAATTGTTTAGTTATACCATGTTCTCGTTAAAAGGCACTTCTTTTCATTAGATCAATTTTTTATTAGTAAATTATGTATGCATATTAAAAATCTAATACACAGCGGTCAAGGATAAAATTGCTAAACTGTGTTGACTTTATGATTGATCTAATCTAATTTTTTAAGGAATTATTGGAGGCATTGATTATGGTTAAAAAGTTAACTGAAGCAGCCAATTTTATACGCGAGAGGATAACAGACCAACCTCTCATAGGGATGATCACAGGTACCGGTCTTGGAAACCTAACTGATATAATGGAAATTGATAAAAAAATTCCCTATGAACAGATTCCTCATTTTCCAAAATCAACTGTTGAAAGCCATGCAGGCATCCTTGTCTCTGGCACTATGGCAGAGAAGTCTATTCTTGCCATGCAGGGAAGATTTCATATCTACGAGGGATATACTGCTAACGAGATCACATTTCCGATCAGGGTTATGGCAAATTTAGGAGTGAAATACCTTTTTGTGGTAAGCGCGGCAGGAGGATTAAATCCTCTTTTTAAGCCAGGAGAAGTAATGCTTGTTACAGATCATATAAACCTCACCGGAGATAATCCCCTTATCGGAAAAAACATTGATGAATTAGGGCCGAGGTTTCCTGATATGACCTCTGCCTATGATAAAGACCTTATAGGCTTATCCAAAGAAAAGGCAAGAGAAGAAAAGATTATTTTAAATCAAGGCATCTATGTGGGTATAACCGGACCAAGCCTTGAAACACCTGCTGAGACGAGATTTTTAAGATTAATAGGTGGTGATGCAGTAGGAATGTCAACTGTTAATGAGGTTATAGCTGCTGTTCATTGTGGATTAAAGGTATTGGTAATTGTAGCTATCACCAATTGTAACCTTCCTGATTGCATGACAGCTACATCAATGGAAGAGGTGATTTCTAATGCCAAAAAGGCATCTTCCTCTTTAACTAAATTGCTCCCAGTAATTATCAAGGATTTAGAAAAATGAATAAGGCAGATATCCTGGTCCATAATGGGACTATTCTCACTATGGATAATCAGAATAACATTATTCATAATGGTATGGTAGCCATATCAGGGAGCACGATATCTTATATAGGAAAAGGTAAAAAAGATGCAATAAAGGCAAAAAAAGATCTTGATACCCATGGAGGCCTAATACTTCCTGGTCTTATCAATAGCCATACCCATGCAGCCATGTCCCTTTTCAGGGGTTTAGCAGATGATCTTCCTCTTATGGAATGGTTACATAATTATATTTTCCCCGTGGAGGGGAAGATGGATGCTGATTTTGTGAGGGTCGGAACCCTTTTGGCATGTGCGGAGATGATACTATCTGGAACTACAACATTTTGCGATATGTACCTCTTTGAGGAGGAGGTAGCAATGGCTGCGAAAGAAACTGGGATAAGAAGTGTGGTTGGAGAAGTCATCTACGATTTTCCCTCACCAAATTACGGAACATTAGAAAAGGGATTTATTTATACAGAGGCATTGATTGAAAGATGGGAAAAAGATCCTCTCATAAATATAGCAGTTGAACCACATTCTTTGTTCACCTGTGGAGAGGAGCTTTTGCGTAAAGCAAATGATCTAGCCCTTAAAAAAGGTGTTCCCCTGATTCTTCACCTGGCAGAAACAAAAGAAGAAGTAAATGAGATAGAAAAAAGGTTTAGAAAAAGACCTGTTCAACACTTAAAAGATCTTGGTCTTTTAGGTTCTCACCTCATTGTAAATCACTGTGTCCATATCAACAAATCTGAAATAGAATTACTTGCAGAAAATAATGTGTGTATAGTCCATAATCCGGAAAGCAATATGAAACTTGCCTCGGGCGTAGCACCTGTTCCCGATATGATAGCAAAAGGCATAACAGTAGGTCTGGGTACTGATGGATGTGCCTCAAATAATAACCTTGATCTTTTTGGCGAGATGGATATGGCTGCAAAACTGCATAAGGTGAATAACCTTGACCCCACTGTAATGAATGCCCAAACTCTTGTGGAGATGGCAACCATAGAGGGCGCAAAGGTGCTTGGGCTTGAGAAAATTACAGGATCATTAGAGGTGGGAAAGAGGGCTGATCTTATAGTAATTGACACAAATAAGCCCCATCTTGTTCCAATGTATAATCCTTATTCGCATCTTGTCTATGCGGCTAGTGGCCATGATGTAACACATTCGATTATAGACGGAAATATCGTTATGGAGGATAGAAGGCTCCTTACGTTAGATGTTGAAGATATTATAGAGCGATCAAAAGAAAAGTCTCACAAGGTAAAAGAATGGGTGAAAAGAAGTTAGGGGCTTTGCCACAAACTCAACTACTCCATTATTCCATATGAAAAAGATTTATGATTTCAATAAGTTAGTGAAATTTCAATACATTAAATTATGAACAAAAAATATCTCAACTATCTTATGACTATAGGGTTTACAGTATACATGTTGATTATTGCTCCTCAGTTATGGGCAAAGACATATCTAATTGCTGAGAATATGTCATCATCTCTTAATGTTACGGTAGTTTATAAGATCAGTATACCTTCTGGAATAACTAAGCTCAGTATAAAAAGTGTTCGATTCCCTAATAAAAGCAATCCAGCCTCAATGCAAAAAATTATCGATTCTCAGTTCATTCCATCTGTAAGACCAACAAACACGCAGGAATTAACCGATCAATGGGGAAATAATATTATAGTTACGTCTTGGTCTCAGCCCCCCTCTTATCTATCAGCCATTGCTAAATACCGGATTACACTTGATAGATACCTCAAAAAATTTCAGGGTGAGTTCCCCTACCCTGTTAAATCACTCCCCGAAAAAAACAAAATGTACCTGCAACCAAGCGATTTAATTCAGTCAAATAGTAATAAAATTCAATTTTTAGCTGAAAAATTACTAAAAGAAGTAAAAAACCAGGTTCAGGCTGTGAGCCTGGTACTTAATTTTGTAGTAGATCATGTGAGTTACAGGGTAAATCCTTCCAAGTATGATGCCCTGTATACACTTAAAAGTGGTATAGGAAATTGTCAGAATTATGCTCATCTCTCAGCTGCTATACTGAGAAGCGGTGGAATTCCTGTCAGAATAGTGACAGGAATAACAGCCAAAAAGGGATGGGAGGCGAGAACAGGTACTTCCTCTTGGAATATTAAGCTTGGTCAGGGCAGGCATGCATGGCTTGAGGTATATTATCCAAATTTTGGATGGGTTGGGTATGATCCCCAACAAACGCTTAATTTTGTTTCTACACGACATATTGCAATCGAGGTGGGCCCTGATGCCTATGATGCTTCAACAGATGGGGCTATTGTATGGACTTCAAGTGGAAACATACAACCATCTGTGGAAGAAAATATTGCCATTAAATTCGAAAGAGATAGAGAAACCTTTTCCACAATTGGAGAACAACCTTCTCCTAGGAATAATTTATTTTCTTCACCCTTTAGGACAGCTACGTTAAAACCAACTTCTCTGCGTGAAAGACCTGAAAAACCAACAATGCCGCATTATACATTAGAAGAAATAAAACAATTTTCTGTATATTCAAAAAGAGCCTTTGGTAACCTTAACTTTCCACGCCTAATCGATATCTTTTCCAGAGACTATCATGATGAAAAGGGCGCAAAGACCTTACGCAGGAGTTTTGTCTCAGAAACCGCTGAATATGTTACATCTAATCGCAAATATAGCCAAAAAATAGAAATCCCTTACCCATTAAAACTCTATGATATAAGCCTCGCCTTGCATAAGTTTGGTGGGCAAAATGGTTTTTTATGGCTGACAGTAATGAAAGATGAGCACAACAAGCCCGTTAAGAAAATAGCCAAAAGCAATATGATTCACATTTCAAAAATTGGTTTTTTCAATGGTTATCAATGGATACCATTCTCGTTCACTGATTACATTTTACTTCCGGGAAGTTACTGGATTAGTTTAGAGTATTCTGGTGATGCTATTTTCAATTGGTTCTATCTTTTAGGTAATCCCTATAAAGGACCTGATGATACAAGATCATGTCCAAGGGAAAAAAATACGTGGGATACACTGCAGAATTATGACTTTAATTTTAGGGTGAGGGGTTATGAATTGAGGAGGTAAATTATCCTAATTCATGTCCATTTTCTTTTCCAACTCCTTGATCTCCTGAATTATCTGAGCCCTCTCCTCTTCACTCAGATTTTCTTCTTCTAATCTCCTTTTTAGGCCCAGAAGTTTCATCTCAGACCGGTAATCTACACATGTATATTTCATAGCTCTAAATTCATTGATCAAGATTTTTTTCGTATTACCCACCTGACACATGCATAGGACTGAGTAATGCCTACAGGTGCAAGCCAGAGAAAGGCTATTAGACCATGTTTTTCTAAAGATACTGCTAGGTTTACTATATAGGTTACTGGTTCCATAATTAACGTAAGAAAACCAACAATCAATAATGTTGCGATCTCAAATTCAGAATGTCTTTCAGTAAGATACCTATTTTCAAAATCTCTCAAAACAGGTATAAAAAGCAGAGTGATATGGATCATTGCGGTGGTACCAAGAAAGCCTAAAAATGCTGCCTTAGTTATTTTTCTCAGCTTATCTCTGAAATCTCCTTTCATTTAATTCTCTTTAAAACTTTCTCGGTGTGACCGCAATGGAATTAAGGTAAACAATATTAAAATCGCAGGCATCCACAGAATAATAGCTGGCCAATCTGGCAAGCTATTATATATCATGCCCTTTTCCGAAGGGACTCTCGTCCCACCGGGACGAAGCGGACAAATATAAAACCATCCTTTTAATCTCAGCGTTTGGATGCCTAAAAAACGGATTTCTTTCGCGAAGCGATTGTATTTTCTGCTCGGCCTAATGTATTTCTACCGTGACTTTTCTTAAAGGGATATCATTGAGGTCTACTTTAGGCTAAGAAATGATGGTATTCCTTTTATCTCTTTTGCAGTGGTAATTCCCCTGATTATTGCCCTTATAAGCATCTCTTCAGCCATAAGCCCTACTGTATAGTAATCAACTTCAATCTCGCCAGATGCAAGTGTAAAAATAATATCACCATCATATATAGTGTGCCCGGGACTGATAGCCTTTGCCAGGCCGTTGCTCGCTATCTTAGCTACAGCCGAGGCATTTTGTTTGGTTAGTTTTGCATTGGTGACAATTACACCAATTGTCGTATTCTGAAACGCTGAAATAGGCCGTTGAACTCCTTTCCTCATGAGCCCTAATGTATCGGCAAATTCCATGCTTTTTTTCGCCTTCCTTGCTCCAGCCAAAATCCTTCCACTTATTGGATCTTTTATATCACCAAAAGCATTTACTGCTACCAAAGCTCCAACGACTAAACCATTGTTAAGTGTATTCGCTGCAATACCTACCCCACCCTTCATTGCCTGCTCGGTTCCATAAAACTTGCCGACTGTTGCCCCAGTTCCTACTCCAACAGAACCTTCAGCAATCTTTCCATCAGTTGCCTGCTGACATGCACGATAGCCCATATTTTTGTCCGGTCTCCTTTTTGCTGAACCTACTCTTAGATCAAAAATCGCAGCAGTTGGGACAATAGGGATTCGGGCTACTCCTACATCAAATCCACTGTTCCTCTCTTCAAGGTAATCCATGACACCAGAAGCGGCGTCTAGCCCGTATGCACTACCACCGGTAATACAGATTCCATGAACTTTTGGTACGATATGAGATGCGCTCAGTGCATCAATCTGTCTTGAACTCGTGGCAAATCCGCTAATATCAATTCCACCAGTCATACCAGATGGAGTAAGTATAACTGTAACGCCTGTTAATCCCTCAAAATCTGATGCATGACCAACAGAGACTCCTTTGATATCTGTGATACTAACTGTCATGATTATTTAATTTTTTTCTGTTATTGTTTTCCTGAGAGATTCCTACAGCTGTTATCTCTTTGTCTTACTATTTCAGAAAGTATAATTCCTGCAGCAACAGATACATTGAGAGAAGCAAGCTTGCCTAATCTTGGTATGCTCACCAGATGATGGCATTGATCTTTGACAACCCTACTTAATCCTTTACTCTCATTTCCCATTACTAAAACAAGATCCCTATTCCAGTCAAATTCATAGATATTTGTGCTGCTTTCTCCTGCAGCCCCGACTACCCAAAAATTTTCATCTGCTAACTGTTTGAGAGCTCTTGCTAAATTAACCACTTTAGTTACAGGTAGATACGCTGATCCACCGGCTGATCTTTTATGCACAGCATCAGTGATAGAAGCAGATCTATCCTTTGGCAAAATAAGGCCTTGAACCCCAAAAAATTCAGCAGTTCGTATAAGAGACCCAAGGTTTCCTGTATCAGTAATGTGATCAGCTGCAATGAGAAGTCCTTTACTTTTATTAGAAATGGCGCGTTCTATCAAATCATTGAAATAAAGGTAATTATATGTGTTTAAAATAGCTATTACGCCCTGATGGGAGGAGCTAGAGGATATTTTATCTAAATAAAGCCTATCTTTAAATCTGATCGGTATTTTTTTCTGAGTTGCGATATCAAGGATTTCTCGCAGCCTTTCAATTTTTTTTCCCTTGGCGATGAAAAGTTCAACTATCCCTTCACCCTTCCTAAGGTTTTCCTTAACTGCGTTTATACCAGATATAACCTGGGGCAAATTTCCAACCTTAATAATTATGGGTATTTTTAATAACTGCTTAGGTTCAAAGCTATAAGGTTCACGGCTGCCCGTCCCTATTATATCGGAACAGACGTATATCAATTGTACAAAAAGCTAACCGTGAATGGTGAACCTTATAGCCTTAATAGTTACATTTTTTATAAGTGGAATATCTTTTTAATGAGAGGAAAACGTCTATTTTTATTGGCCCTCTGCGCAACAATAATTGCCTCTAGTTCTTTTATAGCTTTTTTTAGATCATCATTAATAATAATGAAATCGTAATCTCGACATCTCTGAATTTCCTCTGCTGCCTTTTTTAGCCGCAGGTCTATGTTCATTTTGTCATTCGGTGATCTCTTCTGTAGTCTTTCTTTAAGAATGTCTAGTGATGGAGGAAGAATGAATATTGATAAAGAATCAGGAAATTGCCTTTTTATCTCTTGAGACCCTTGAATATCGACATCCATCAAAAAATCTTTTCCTGAGGATAATTCACGGTTTATACTTGAAATAGAAGTGCCATATAGGTGATCATAGACAACGGCCCATTCAACAAATTCATGAGCCTCAATCATTTTTTCAAAATTTTCTCTGTCAACAAAGTAATAATGTAACCCGTGAGACTCCCCTTTTCTAGGATTTCGAGTAGTATGAGAAATGGAATAACCAATTCCTCCCACATCTTTTTCTAATATATTCTTTATTATTGTGGTTTTTCCAGCGCCTGAGGGAGCGGTTATTACAAAGATTTGTCCTTTTTCTTTCATATCTCTTTATTGTCAACTCTTAATTTTTTGAATTTAGACCTATAGCAAATCCTCACCCCGTATTGTACCGTCTGGAGCAAATCTTTGTGCTATTGTCTCAGATTGAATAGCAGACAGTATCACATGATTGCTATCTGTTATAATTACTGATCGTGTTCTTCTGCCTTGAGTTGCGTCAATAAGCCTTTTATCATCTCTCGCCTCTTCACGAAGCCGTCTAACCGGTGCTGAGGATGGTGAGATAATGGCTATCACCCTTCTTGATATAATGAAATTTCCAAAGCCAATATTAAGTAAAGTTGGATCCATATGTTTTATCTCCCATATTTGAGTGTGCTAAAGTGCCTATTCCACATTTTGAATCTGCTCTCTCAATTTTTCTAATTCAGCCTTAATTTCTACTGCGAGCTGGGAAACTAAAGAATCCGCCGCCTTAGACCCCATCGTATTAACTTCTCTATTTATCTCCTGCAATAAAAAATCCAGTCTTCTTCCAATCACATCATCCTGATTTATGAAATTTCTAAACTGCTCTAAGTGACTTTCTACCCTAATAAGCTCTTCTGTAATATCAGCCTTGTCTGCCATTAAAGCTACTTCTTGTATAATCCGATCCTCATTTATTTCAATAGTTTTTATTAATTTATTAATCCTTTGCATTAATTTATCTCTGTAGCTTTCAACTATTACCGTGGTCCTACTTCTTATCTCATCGATATATCTCGTGATCCTATTTAATCGTTCTAAAAAATCTTTCTCCAAAGCCCTGCCTTCATTTATTCTCATGGATTCCATTGAGCATAAGGCTTTATTAATAACATCCTCTAAATCAGGCCACACATTTTCTATATCAATGCTATCCTGTTTGGTAATAATAATATCCTTTAACTGAGAGAAAAAAGATGGATCGATGCGTTGCTTGCATTCAAGTTCCTCATTCAGCTCTTTGAAAACCTGAATATAAGCCTTTACCAATGGCCTGTTTAATTCAAGCTTTAAACCTTTATTGCCATTATCTTTAATCTGAATGGAAACTTCAATTCTACCTCTCTTAACCGTAGAAGACACTACAGACCTGACTTTTTCCTCAAATGGTTGTAAGCTCTGGGGAAGCCTTAGAACAATTTCTCTGTACCGATAATTTCCCGACCTAATTTCTACAATAAATTCAAGGCTATCTTTTAAGGACTCAGCACTGCCATATGCAGTCATACTTTTAAGCATAATTATCTGTCTATTGCTCCTGTTCTCTTAAGTGTTGTAAATAATTATTCCTTATCATATTAAAACAACCAATGGCCGCTTCATCTTTATAATCAGGATATGTCCATACCAAAGGATTAAAGGTGCCAGCATGAAAGACAAGTGTAAGGTCTGCATATATCCCCTTTGTTAAATAAATTCTATGGATATAATTTTTACCGGTAGCAAGAACCAACCTTTCTAAAGATATATAGCCTGGATCAATGTTAATCCGCCTTTTTTTATCAAAACGATGCTCATTTTCAATTTTATTGGTCGTCAACTTTATATCTACAATAGAATCTGAACTGATAAGCTTGGAAAAAGATATAAATCGTCTATAAAGAGGCCATCCCATTTCTTTTTCATAATATCGTGTTCTGTTAAAAATAAATTTTTTACTTATCCAATCAGTTGGACCAAAAAACGTTTCCATCTGCGTAATAACATTCTCTATCAATTCCCCTTCTCGAGAAAAGAGGCTACTTATCATTTTTACCTTTTTTTCTTTCTGAGGAGTACTCATTGGTAATGTCAGTGGTTATTTGACAGCATTTCCTAGTCGGTTAAAAAAGATAACAAACAACGGTCAATGAATGTTAAATACGAGAGTTAATCAACTCTTTAAGGTTATCGATCTTTACGGTTGATGTTCCTATCTCGCCAACCACTATACCTCCTGCAAGATTAGATAGATAGGCTGCAGATTTTAGATCAAGACCCCCAGCTATTCCAAGCGTAAGCGTAGCAATAACTGTATCTCCGGCACCGGTCACGTCATAGACTTTTCTTGCTATTGACTTAATATGTGTTACCCTACCCTGTTGTTCAAAAAGGGTCATACCATCCTTACCCCTGGTTATCAACAAGGCTTTACATTTCTTATTATTTAATAACTTTTTTCCAACCTTCTTTAGGTCTTCTTCACTAATAATTTGTATGCCTGCTATTTCTCCTGCCTGATTATGATTGGGTGTGATTACAGTTACATCTTTATATAGCGGGAAATTCTTAACGTTTGGATCTACTGTTACCGGAAAATCACAATCCGAGGTTATGCTTTTTAGACCATCCATAAGCTGGCGTGAGATAACACCCTTACCATAATCAGAAACTATAAGGGCAGAGAGATTTTCCTTTTTTTCATTAATAAAATCTAGAATGCCTTTGGTAGTCTTTGGCTTTAAGGATATTTTTATTTCTCGATCGTACCTGACAACCTGTTGGTCATGGGCTATTATCCTTGTTTTAACACTCGTAGGTCTATCAACTTCTATAGCGATACCACCAGTATCAACATTTAATTCATCTAATCTTGAAATTATCTCTTTTCCTGTAGAGTCATTTCCCACAACTCCACACATCATCACACTTCCACCTAAGGAGACGAGATTATTAACAACATTGGTAGCACCACCTAACATGACGGTTTCATGCTCAACCTCAACTACAGGTACAGGCGCTTCCGGGGAAATTCTTGAGACATTTCCCCATATAAATCTATCTAACATGATATCGCCGACAACAAGGATCATTGATTTTCTGAAATTATTGATTCCCTTATTCAAATAACTCTTATCAATATTTGTCATATCAGCTTTCCATTATTCTTTAATCATAGCAAACTGTTAAATATTCTAATAACATGAGATAATTTTAAATTCATCCTCTCTAAATTAATTTTCTGTAGGAACAATTCTTAAAGGGTTTAAAATATAACATATTCTTGTTTTTGGATAAAGTGAAAAGGATGTTAAGAAATGACACCAAAAAGTATTAGAAGATAATTTCCAATTTTAATTGACTGCCTATTAGCTCTCCCATATACTCAACATATTTAATTCTCCCTTATCCGCAGCAGTGTGCTGGGATAGGAGTATTGTTTTTCGATGGATTATAGTTATTTAATTCAAAAGGACATTCGAGGCTGAATCATTTTTACCTTTTAAAAACAATCACCTTAATGAGGATTACTTCAGAATTATTTTGAATTTACTATAAGCTTGGATTGGTCGATTACCATTTTTTGGCTCAAAAGTTAGTAAAAATGTAAAATAGTTCGCAACGCTACTTTTGTTTTTTTGTTGACCCACATACCTCTCTACCTTATAATCGCGCCAAATTTACACTCGACAAAATTAAATCTGGCTAATCCAATGATACTTTTCATCTGCTTGTAAAGAATTAATCTTTTAACAATCGGTGATAGTGTATTTGTAATCTGCAATTTTTAACTAGTGCAATAATGAAGTAGTCATGACTCTTTCTGTGTGTGTCATATGCCGAAATGAAGAACCCAATATCAGGCGATGCCTTGAGAGCGCAACATGGACATACGAGATAATAGTTGTTGATTCAATGAGCGAGGATAAAACAGTTGAAATTGCCAGAGAATATACAGATAAGGTATATCAGAAAGCATGGCCTGGATATGTTGATCAAAAAAACTTTGCTATTTCAAAGGCTAATGGGAGTTGGATATTGAGTGTGGATGCAGATGAAGAGATCACAGCAACCCTGCGCGACGAGATTTTGGGTGAAATTAAAAAAGATGATGCCAAAGATGGATACCGAATTCCTCGTCGCTCTTTTTATCAGGGAAGATGGATAAATCACAGTGGTTACTATCCTGACAGACAACTTCGCCTTTTTAGACGTGAACGAGGGCACTGGACAGGAGGACGGGTACATGAGAGGGTTGATATACAGGGAAGCATAGGAGATCTAAAAGAAGACCTTTTACACTATCCGTATAAAGGTATTATCTCTGGACAACTTCAAACAGTGAACAGTTTTTCCAGCCTAATGGCAGAAGACATGTATGAAAAAGGAAAACGTTACCATATCTCGTTACTTTTTCTGCGGCCGACCTTTAAGTTTTTGGAAGTTTATTTGCTTAAACTAGGCTTTTTAGATGGCTTAGCTGGATTCATCATTGCCGTTACATCTGCCTATGCTATGTTTGTCAGATATGTTAAGCTTCGGGAACTAGAGACTTCTTTTGAAAAGAAAAAATCTTTGTAACCCTTTAATTATTACCTACATACCTAACAGCTTCATAACATTCATTCTCAGCAAGAAATCACATCGAGGTAATTCGAGTAAGATAGGATTATATAAGTGAAAAAAATATCATTGGCAATAGAAAATTTTAGTAAGCACAAAGGCGGAGCAGAGTCATATGCTGTCTCTCTTGCTTCAACACTTGCTGAAAATGGCTGGGAAACACATCTTTTCGGACAAAATTGGGATGGTGAACCACGTGCCGCCGTTTTCCACAGGATAAAGATTCCAAAATTATTACCATCTTGGGCCAAGATGATTTTGTTTGCCTTGAAACATAAAAAGATGGTAAAGAGTCAAGCCTTTGATGTAATTCTTGGGTTCGGAAATACTATATATATGAATGTATATCAAAGCCACGGTGGCGTCCATCGGTTCTCAACAGCCAGAAAGCTTTATACGGAAAAGAATATATTTTTACGCTCGATAAAGCGTCTGCTCATCGTTTTTTCATTAAAAGATAAGGTTAGAAATTGGATAGAGTCCGCACCATTCAGGCTTGATCCAAAACCAAAAATTATAGCAATCTCGCTGATGATCAAAAAAGATTTTACATCATTTTACCACATAAATGAGAAGGAAATAAAGGTTATATACAACGGCATCGACACCACAAAGTATAATATAGACCTAAAAGAACATCTGAGAGGCTCGATGCGACAACAACTAAGGATAACCGATAATGATATAGCCTTTCTTTTCATATCTTATGATCTTAAAAAAAAGGGGATAGTGCCCTTGATTGAGGCCGCGGCAAAATTAAAGAAATTGAATTTTACTAACTTCAAGGTCGTGGTAGTAGGAGAGCGACCTTACCCTTTGCTTTTAAAACGAGTGAAAAGGTTAAGCCTTGAAGATACAGTAATATTTACAGGTCCTACCAAGACCCCGGAAGACTACTATGCAAACTGCGACGTGTTGGTACTCCCTACATTCTACGATGCATGTTCCCTGGTCGTGATAGAGGCAATGGCATGCGGTTTACCAGCGATCACTACAATCTATAATGGAGCAGCAGGAATTATAAAAAACGAAAAAGACGGATATATCATATCACATCCACCTCGTTCAGCGGAGCTCGTAGAAGCGATGAAAGCCCTCATGTTACGAGAAAGGCTAAAAAATATGTCAATAGAGGCTTCCATGACAGGCAAAAAATACTCTGTAAAAAAGAATCATCACAAGATGATACGAGTATTTAATGAACTGGGAGGGTAAAAAGTACGAAATTTATCAGAAATGATGTAATTATTGGCATGAAAAACATGGACAGGAAATGTCTAATATAAAACTTTCGCGATTTACCAAACTTGGCCCTCCAATTCTTTTCTTTTTCCTTTTCCCATTTCCGCCCATCAAAATGAAAACCCTGCCGTGTCATACACCAGTTATGGTGTATAATGCTCTTACTGCAAAAACCGTATTTCCACTTACTTTCTTCTGGATACATCTCTTCTGTTAACCACGGTGGGGTAATTATCCTTTCTATCCTTAGAAAATACTCCAGGTCTTCTGAAATTCCAATTGGAGAATAATCCTCATCAAAAAATCCAATCTGCTCGATCATAGCAGGTCTTATCATAAAACACACCGCAGATCGTCCCCCTTTGATAAAAAGGGGCAAACTATGGCTTTTCACAAATCGGCAGAAGGATTCATGACCACCCCATTGATCGTATACTTTTTTCACGCTTTCGATAATATTTTCTGAAGAGTAGGGTTTATTGGGATTTATATAGTACCTCTTAGTCCTTGAATGTGCATCAAGTAATTCTTGCATGACTGGAGAGCCGTTTTCCAAAGCAGATACCCAACCAACGCTATCATCGACCTCCATAACTTCGACCAAGGGCTGCAGCCAGTCAGGCCCGAAAAGGATATCATTATTTGAGATAACATAGTAGTTGAAGGGGAAAGGTTCTCCATAAATGGTATCTGGAGAAAATCGCAGTATTTGATTCCATGCTATGGCTACCCCCAAATTTTGAGGGTTTCTAAAATAATAGGTTGGAAATTGAGCCCTCTCAAGCTCTCTTTTTATAAGACCAGCAATGTCGTCACTCGATCCATTGTCAATGATCACCACAGAGATATCGAGATCTAATCTGTTGGTATCTGTATTTTGGTAAAGACTTTGTAAACATACCCGTGTCATCTCAATATTGTCCAACACAGGAATGCCAATCAAGACCTTCAACATATTTTTCTCTCTTAAGTAAGACTAATAGACTGGACAAGGTTTGTGATTATGCCTATGGAATATAGAGAAAGTGTTTTTGTATGTCAACACTGATGATTTGAGTCGATATCAATTCACGATATCAATTCTGATTAATCTCCCTTTATAGGTTTATTATAATAATTTTTTAATAGTTAAAACACCATTTCTTATTAAAAAAATAGTTTAAAAAATGGAAAAAGCCCCGGAATTTTGCATCCTCTGTGGTGCCAGGTATAGGGAAGCCCTGATAAAAATGGACTCATGGCATGTCTACAAGTGTCCTTCTTGCGGGCTGGGATTTTTAGATCCGAAGCCTTCAGAAGAAGATATAGCAAAACTTTAT
>Ga0307379_10001953_pt1 | contig 31277 bp, 30 predicted proteins | sample UN2MG_FD_202237 | JGI IMG/M metagenome (GOLD analysis project Ga0307379, IMG submission 202237) | Soil microbial communities from Risofladan, Vaasa, Finland - UN-2 | ecosystem: Environmental > Terrestrial > Soil > Coastal area > Acid sulfate soil | place: Finland: Risofladan, Vaasa | collected...
TCAGCGCACTGGATGAACTGGAAGACATAGATATAGGTGACCCGGACGCGCTCAAGCGCATATTGAAACGGTTCATCGCACGGGACAGATCCCTGAAAGCTGGCACGTATCTTGCTACACATGTAGAGGACGATGACTTTGACCCGAGCATACCATACGCTATGCTGGAGGAGGCGGTCAACGCATCGGTAGTGCTGGACGCGGACGTGATAGATTTACATACTGCTCAGTCTCCGGCAGACCCCACTCGCACAGGCGTCATAGGGTTTGGCTTTTCGGACGAACTTGACAAACTACTAGACGGAGGTACCGCTAATGGGGAGCTTTCCTTATATGTTGCACCATCAGGCGTCGGCAAAACTTCTTTCCTATGGGGGAGTCTGGCCTACGCCGCCTCAAGGGGCCGCGCTTGCTTGGGAATTACACTGGAGATCAACAGTCGCAAATGTATCCAACGGGTTGACCAATGGCTCACCGGCATGGATAAGTACGAACTGGCAGCCAATCCGTTTGCTGCCCTCAAGAAGCGAGAAGGACTAGCAGGCAAAGTCTGGATCAAGGACTGGACTGCGCGGCAGCCTACAGTCGATGACATCCGTGCGCTGATCCTTCAGATGCGGCAGCGCGGGCAGGCTGTGGACTATGTGATGATAGACTACATGGAGCTTGTGCGCCCAGACCATTTCAACATCAACCAAGTCCGTCACGGGTACTCACAGATAGCCAAGTCCCTGCGCGTCATGAGCAAGGCCCTGGATGTCCCGGTCGTGTCCGCGTGGCAAACCAACAGAGGTGGTGCAGACAAGCATGTGCTGTCTAAGACCGACGTTGGGGAGGACTGGGGAGTTATTAAGATTGCCGATATTGCGCTCGGCCTAAACCAGAACGCCGAGGAGCTGCAGCAGAAGATTATGAGAGTCAATATTCTAAAGCAGCGGGAGTCTACGGCTAGGAGCCTAGTCACCATGCGCTGTGATCTTGATAGGATGGTTATCAAGCGTCCAGATGTAATTACGGACCCAGAAGTGGAGGAAGTGGCATGAGTGAGTGGAAAGAAATCACGAAGATGCTGGGAAAGTGGAAGTTGCTGCACGACAGGATAGCGATCTTCCCGGACAAACCAAAGGACACTTACGGGAATGGCTTGATCGCACGGCCCATCATCGCGCAGAATGCGCCCCTTTCTGGGGTAGTGGTGGCCCTGGGAACGGACAAGGAGAACTTGCCAGATGGGCTGAAGCTTGGGCAACGGGTGTTCTTTAACAAGTACAACATTGTAGAGTTTCAGTTCACGACTGACGATAACACAGATTTTGTGGTGACTGTGCTGCACTCGCGGGATCTGTACTGGTTTGAGGATTCAAAATGAAAGACGTAAAAGGTACGCTCATAATCGGCCTGGACCCAGGCGTTACGCGCTTCGGGGCGGTCGCGATTGATGACCAGAGAGGAGTGCCGGTGGCCTGGGCTACGTTCCATAGTGCTGGTAAGGCTCATAAGAAGCGGGCTACATATCATCGGGTAGTGTCCCTGTCGGAACAGGTGGTGGCGTGGGCCAAGTCGATCACGCAGGGTTATCGGCATGTGGGCATTGTGATTGAGAAGCCTATATATAACAGCAACGCCAAGTCATTCGAGATCCAGTGGCGTTTGTTCCAACAGGTTTTGACATTCCTGCGGCACATGACTGCTCCGGACTGGTTCCTGGAGGTGTCAAACGGGACCGCAAAAAAATGCGCCACCGGAAACGGCAACGCAAGCAAGACAGATATGGTGTGTGCCAGCCATTTCGACGGGCCAGGGTACGATAGGGAGGACCAGGAGGCTCTGGCAGACGCGGAAGCGATAGCCAACTGCTGGTTCGTTGGATCAGAGGACGGGCGACCTATGGGGGCGTACAGTCCACTGTCTAAGGCAGATTCCTGCCACCCTGGCCCAGTTATTCAAGGAGGCGGGGATGCTAAAAATAGTTAAGTGTAAGTATAGGCACGGGCGGGAGTGTAGCTACTTGACCTTAACCATCTCGCGCCCAACGTAGACACCAAGAGCAAACAAGCCCACCTTAAACACAGTAGAATTGCCCAGCTTCTCGATAAAGCTGGGTTTTTCTACGTCATTTCGCTGCATTAATATGCTGATGGTATTGGCCTGAATAGCTGTGTCGCGCTCTAACAGTTCAATTTCTCCAGTAAAAAGTACCAGATCCTGAGCAAGGAGGAGCGCAGCAGCTTCATAGTCACCATTAGTTTTGCCGAGCGCATGGTCAACCAGTGCCTCCGCGTCTTGTGCGTATACGTTCGCGCACATCATCAACGCGCTCAACAATAGGCTTGCTGCGCTTAACCTCAAGCTCTTTCTCAGCCACATCATTTAACAGATCCTCCTCCCGCTCCAGCCCTTCCAGCTTGGCCTTCTTAAAGCCCCACCTGCGGCCTGCAAAGTAAATAGAGATGAGGCCCAAGACTGCTAGGATTGCCCCCCATATCTTCTTCATTCTACATTCACCTGCAGACTTTCAGGGTAGGACATGGTTTGTGTTTGGCTACTGCCGATTGTTACTGGTCCCCATCCAGTTGTGTTATGGTTCCCGCTGGAGTCTATAACAAAGATATAAGCAGTTTGTCCTGCGGTAAATGTTCCAACATTAAAGGTGAAGGTTAAGCTGCCATCAACCCAGGTGCCATAGGGAATTTGGATCTCTCGGTGCGTACAATTCGCAAAGCTTGATTCGTTTCCAATTTCTATACGAGCGCGAGTGATATCAATATAAACTTCATCCCAATAGCCCCAGGCCGTAACGGGGCCATACTGATCGCCCATATATGAAGAAATGAGTACATGAGTAAAGCAGCAGTTAAAGTCAAATGAGGCGTCGGCATGATTTCCGATAAGGGCGTTATTCCTGGAGGTATACCAGAACCCACCTCCAGAAGCATGTTTGCCGTTGAACTCCCATCGCTCCCACCCCTGGCCGTATGGTATACGGTTATCTGTTAGATTAAGGGCCCCGTTGCTGCCATCCATTTCCTGGCCGCTACAGTTTTTTACGTTGCCCCACATATACGGGCCATAGGGTGGATTTGGACCCCAGCCATTTCTAAAGACGGGGCCATTGGCTGTCCACACAGCATCAGCGATATTGATGAACTTCATGCTGTGAACATTATCTACTCCCTGAATCGTCCCCCTGAAATACCCAGAGAAATATATCTCTCCGCCATTGCATCCGTTCGGAAAGTTTATAGCATCTAAAACAGAGTCTCCAACTGGTCCCTGTTTCGACGATAGGTGGCCGGAAACTCTTGGGGAATCACTGGAATATGTTGGCCAGACACCGTCATAATCTATGAAGGTGTAGAATCTTGAATCGTGTATTTCTTGGCCGTTTGTTCCGTTCTCCCAATCTCTATAAAGCCACGGCTCCGCTGGAGTTTTGACCCCAAAATCTGTACCAATCAACTGTACTTGCTCGCCTTGGACATATACTCCGGTAACACTTGTTATGTTGGGTACCCCGTAACACAGCACAGGCAACAACGCGAAAAGTAATATTAGCCTCTTCATTTTTCGTCCACACCGCTCTTAGACTTCTGCACTTTATCAAAGGCAATTCCGCCAAAGTGTACGGCACTGACACCCAGCAAGGCAATTTGTGCGTTGGCCGAAATGCCTCCACCGGAAAACTTGTTTACGATTTCCACAGTAAACACTCCGAGAATAGCTACGAGGTAGGCGACTAGCCTACGGGAGCCGATCATATTAGTCATTTTGTGTCACCTTTTTCTTGTTCTTCCTGAAGCCACTGTTTATAATTCTCTTCCAAAGTGTGCTTGTCTGAATTAATCCTTACTTCCCGCTGTAAGACAGTAAGAATGTCTGTCGTCAGTTCTAGCTGTGTTGAAAGAGCCAAGTCATTAAACTCACGTTTAAACTGCTCATCTTTAAGCTTAAATTCTATACTGGTTTTCCAAGACATGGCTGCAACGATAAACGTCAGGGCTAAAATTATATGGCTTATGCTTATCTCTGAGTTGAACTTTAACTTTGGTGCTGTCATTTGACCTCTCCATGCTCAAGACTATAGTGATTACCGTCATCAAACCTCCCACCCCACGTTCCGCCTATACTCTCCCAGTACTCTCCCAATGGTTTGTGGTCCTCAGTTGTTGTGAGATACTGCCCGTCTTTGAATAGATTAAGATCAATTGCCAATCGCTTCCTGTGCAGGGAGTTTACGTGCCCATAGCCACAGCCTGAAGGGCGATAGGCGTCTCCAAATGTAAGTCGATATCCGAGTTGCTCTGCGTGCAGGATCAGCAGAGCCACCATGTGGACAAGCTTACTCTGTTTCTCCCGGAGGATCATAAAATACCATCCTGTCTGTTATCGCCCCAATAGGAATGGCATGCTCAGAAGCCCAGGTGTCTGCCCGGTAGTCATATCCAGCACCAATTTTAAGGTACGTAGAGGTCTCTTCTACAATGTGGCCACACGAATAGCATTCAACAGGCTGTAACAACCTATTATAATCACTGCCCCATTGATCGTCCTTGTTTATGTCTTCCCACCACACTCCAATAAGAGGGGCGTTGAGCGGTGTTGGCATGATGTTACTCCACATTCACCTGCAGGTTTTCGGGGTAGGACATGGTTGGTTCTTGGCCGGAGCCTACAGTAACACGTACACCTTCATCTGGAGGATTATTGTCAGCATCAATGACAAATATATAGGCATGTTGTCCGGGTGTAAATGTGCCCACATTGACCGTGAAAGTTAACTGCCCGTCTGTCCAGGTATCTCTTGGTATCTGAATTTCTCTGTTATTGCAACTAGTATAACTTATATTATCCCCCATCTCGACCCTGGCCCATGTATCATCTACATATACATCGTCATAATAAAGTTTAACCGTATGTCCAGCCGGGACATTTGAAAGATAAGCACCTATCATAAACCGATTTAGTGTTAGACCGCCAGAACATTCCATGTGAGACCCATTTATCGGATAAGTATCACCAGATTGAAAAAAGTCATTATAATTTATTGTTGTTAAAAGATATGCGTCTGGAGTGTCTAGGGAGCCTTTATCAAACACAAACTGGAAGTCATTCCATTGGTGGTTATTGAATGTAGCAGTATATTGTGTTCGTTCGCCGGAAAACCCGCAATCAAGAACTTCGTATCTAGCCCATCGGTTATTCCCACTTCCAGTATTGCCATCAAACTCAGCTACAAGTTGTACTTCTGGGTCATCACTGTAGTTCCCGGTTGATGGGTACCAATACATCAACTTTACTTTGGATATCTCGCCGGGTGGAGGAGGATAGTTGGTTCCCCAGTCAAACCAAATTTTTCCTTTAACAAAACATTTTTGGTCTGTTATAATCGCGCCGTCTGTGCGCATTGTTTGGAAATCATATCCATCAAGTGAACGCTCACCACAGAATTGACCCACGGGCGTTCCGTCACGCGTTTCATTAACAGAATATTCTGGCCAACAGTAAGTATTTGCACTATAAGTAATATACCACCCATCCTCGTCCAGAAGCTCACCAACAGTTCCTCCGTTAAAGTCAGCCCATCGCTTTGGAGCGACAGGATTTTTTATCCCAAACCCAGATCCAGTTATAGTGATGCTTTCTCCGTCAACAATGCTGCCAATGACAGGAGCATCAATAACAGGCACTCCGTAACAAAGTGCTGGCAACAACACGAAAAGTAATATTAGCTTTTTCATTCTACCTCAATCTCCAGGTATGGGCGGTACATTTTCTCTTGTTCAGATCCTTGTGTCCCGTTATCGTAGAAGTTCACGTATACCTGGCCAGGATTTGTGGAGGACAGAGACCGGAACGTGAAGTAAAACAGCAGTGGCTTGCCCGCATCGATCTGCGCCTGCACCAATTCCGTAACATCAAGGTTGGTGAAGGTGCCGGGTCCAGGTAGATTTTCGGCGGCAAAGTCTGCGTACAACCCGAACCAATCCCGGTTGTCGTTCCAGGATGTTTCCGGGTCCACGGACCATGCAGTAGTGGTGCTTTGTGCCGAGTTTACGTAACTTATGTCATGTGCTATGCCCGCGCCTGCGGTCACCCACTCATCTAAGACATCGCTCCCGGTGCAGTTGTACACCTTCAGCGTGTCTATATTGGAATAGGTTTGGTTGAGGGGCCTGTTGGCCGAAGCTACGTGGAGCACTGCGCTGACTACAGTTTTGCCCGCAAACAGAGTGCCGTCCCCAAAGCGGAAGAATGGATTCGACCTGGACGTTCCTCCCCCGCTGCTGAAGCTGAGACATCCCGGCGCGTACTGCGGGAGACTTATGTGATAAGAGGACATCGGCAGGGCGTAGGCCGGGTCGTACTCCGTGCTGTTATCGTTGCCCCATACCACAGTAGCGTTGGTCCTGTCCGAAGTGCGCCTGTCCATGGTGGCCATGAAGTTGTCTACGTGGACCCAGTGTCCAGTCGGCTCGTACAGTGTGGAGTCCAGCGCTGAGGTGTAGTTGCTGAGGATGAATACCCCGGACACAGCGTCGGGGTCTTTTCTTCCGCCTTGAAAATCCACAAGTGTTAGACCACCACTATCATTAACATTTTGTGTGGCAGCGTTATCTTTAAAGTCCCACGGGCTTGACATGGATAATAGGGCGTCAGTAGACAGACCTGTTTGCCATTCATAAAGCTGCACAAATTTAAAAGTAGAGTCGCCTACTGTACTTTCCCAGTCATCTCCACTGTTAGGGGTTACCCAAGTTAGCCCTCCTCCATTATAAGCTACCTGTATTCTTGAGATTGTGGGCTCATTTGTGATTATTGATGCAACAACCTTAACATCTGCTATGTTTGTAGTGTCTGTTGTGGCACCAAACATGTGAGCTTTAGAGAGGTCCAACGCAGGTTCTGTTACATCTGGGTCAGGAATATCTTGTGCAATATAAATATCTGAGACAGAGTTTGTCCTTACTGTGGCTGTGCCATCGCTGGCGTGCACTTCGTAGAATATTTCTACTGCTTGGTTGTAGTAGGGCTCATCAATGTCGTAAGTCTCTGGAGACTGGTCGGGGCCTCGGTAGCCTCGCAGCTTATATCGTTCCACCCCTCGTCTGGGTGGGACCAGGGCATGGGCATTATCTAAGGAATGATAAAATGTAGTGCTGTCTCCTGTAAGAGTATTGGACACCACCTCCCAGTTTCCGCTGCGATTGTGCTCACGCCATAACCAAACGGAGGTCGGCAGCGGCAGTCCTGAGTCATCCCAATCCCACGTAATTGTGATAGTGCTGTCGGCATCCCATACTGGTGCTGGGATAGGAGTCTGGTAATTTACCCAGTCTTGCCAGCTGTATCTGTTGGCTGTAACAGGATGTCTGGCGAAATCCCAGTCCGCGAAAAATGTACTTCCAGTGTCGGCAGGAACGTGATAGAGTGGGTTGGAATTATAGTCCGAAGTTATGCCCTCATATCCAGCCCATGAGATTAGTTTAGTCCAGCAATCCGTATTGACTGATACGCGGACTTCAACATTAAGACTGTCCGGGTCGCCGCGTCGAGAGATAAATACGTCCGCGCTGTCAACTTGGGCGGTCAAAGATTTCGTGAAGTACACCGGCTTGTCCGCAGGAAGCGGATCAGTTGTTTCATCCACTTGGTTACTGTGGGCGGACTCGTTTCCGTCCCAATCTACTGCGGTGATCTCAAACAAATACCGAGTGGATGGTTCCAAGCCAGCGTTTGTATAGGTTTGCTCTGGCCCTGGTTGGTGATACCACTGACTGACCCAAACAAGGCCACTCCCACCGTAAACATCTCGGTAGACCTTGTAAAATGCTATATCGTCATCTGTATTGCTGTCCCAAGTGAGGCACATCACTGTCGCTCCGCATGGAGCAGCATTAAGTTGTGTGGGCACAGCCGGTGGAGTCGCATCGACAGGCGGCGTGTAAGTCATATCGGATAGCCCGCCTATGCGGACGGGAGCATCCGGAACGCCTGGATGCGTGCCGATAAAGTACGGCCCGGAGCCCATCAATAGGAGGCTTGTGGCAAGAAACAGTGTGAATAACAGTATTCTTTTCATCTTTTATCCTTTATTCCGTCGCCCTCTTCCAGCCGCCGCCCCGCCGTAGGGTGTCGCCTGCGGCGGTGTATACGATTAAAGGCCATGGCTGGTTATTAGATCCCCAAGTGGCTACGTGCCATATAAGCTTTGCGGTAACTACCCCGTGTTCTGGACTTTGAAAGGTGCAGCTAAGTGTGTCGCCGGTTGAGCTAAACACCGGATCAGTCAGCCTTTCACCTAGATTTAGGTGTTCGGTCGGGATCGTTGGGATTTTGACGGATGGCAATGCTTCGGTATAGCTGGACACGCCGAGTCCCATGCTGGCAAGAATCTCAGAGGTCGCACCTGCATTATATACCACATTAGTTTGATAGAGGGTAATTGGATATCGCGTTCTATTGGCGCCCCATGCCATGTGCCGTTGGGGGCGGTTGATTAGGGACCATAATGTCGCGCCGTGCGTTGTGGTCGGATATATTTCGGTATATCTCTCATACATCCCGCCATCGAAGTATGCGATAGTCCCGCCGGGGGTTGTGCCTGTTCCGGCGTCGTTGTTAGCCACGAATAGGAACGTACTGTCGCCGTAGGCCGCACGGAAAAGTCCGGGGATGCTTTTAACAACCTCCTGATATCTTTCTTCCTCAGTCAGACCTGTATCCCCCCCAACTGGGTCCGTCCAAAATGGATCAGTTCCAAAGGCTATTCCGTCTTCGTCCATGTCCAGGTTAGCTACCCCTTGGTAAACAACACTGGGATAATCGTCACCACTGAGCCAATCCCCGAAAACGCCAACATAACCAAGGCCGGGGTCACGCTCTTTCATCCTGTCGGTATAGAATATTGCCAGGGTGTCATAAAGCCCTGGGGCAGTGGGGTTCCATAGGTAATTGCCTTGTCTGTCGTTATGTATCGCTTTGTCCCCACTTGCCGTCCACATGAACCAATCAAGCTTGCCGTCAGTGCCGCCCGGGGTCCCGTCCGGGGGGCCATCAGTGTGCCTAGCGGTCATTTCCCACAAGTCTTGATAAATGCCGCCTGCCGTCACCCAGGTTTGTCCAACCCCATACATCCAGGCGTATACCAGGGCGATTATATCTGGATTGCGTGTCCGAAGGGCCGTGACAAATCCGTCGTATTTATCTTTTTGTAAATAGTTGTGTTCAGTTATCCAGACATCGAACACCGCTATGGAATCATATTCGGCGGTGGTTATCGGGTCAGCGCATACATAATTTGAATTTGCCCCATAAATAGGCAGGTTCAACTCCGGAATAGCTGGATCCGCCGCCGATTCCGGCGTAGCGTCTACCTGGGCGCTTGGTATTGATTCGTTCCCGTCGGTGTCAATGGCCGTTATGTGGTAATAATAGGTACTGTCAGCGACAAGGCCGGTGTCCTGAAACCACGGCAATGTATGCGTATCTACTACCCAAAATGGATCGGTCCCTGGGTCAATGGACCTATAAATATTATAATAGGATAGGTCGTCCTCTGTATTTTGTGTCCATGTCACAGTATTATAATACCCGGATCCAAACTCGGTGCCGTTGACCCCATTGGCCGCCGCCCCGGTCACCTGATCCGGCGGAACCAGATAATCGCGGCTGAGTCCTCTAATAAATCTGCCGTTCATGCCGTCTAGTAAATACCAAACTTCTTCGTCGGCCCTGAACTTAAAAGAATCCTCTTGCGCGTAAGCCGCCGGTGTTTGCACGGGTGATGCCCATTGCTTCATCCAGCGGGCGGCCTCACTGTAGAACATATAGGGGTCGCCATAGGAATCTATAACATCGAGTACTGCCGAAAACTCTTCATGCTCCATACCTCCCGCAGGATATCCTGGAAATGATTTTGTCTCATGGACAAACAAAGAAAATACACCGCGCCCCTGGGCTCTGATGTTTTCGATATAACTTTTGGTTTTCAGGGTCGTCATTTCTAAATCAACCGGATCAGTCGGATCACCAACAAGGTCAGTAACACTGAAGAGATTTCCTGTGAACATCAAATTCCTAGCATCTAGCGCCCTAGTCTGCCGGATAAAGCCGTATGTCGTGTCCGAATCTGCTGGGCGACGCCCCACGGTGTAATGAGTCATCCCACCGCTACTAGGGTCTACTAGATTTCTTGTTACTGACGGCCCTCTATACGCGGCATAATCGTGATAAGCCAGGGCCTTGGCCGCTGTCGGGCCGTAGGGATCGACGGCATAAAGCAGGGTCTTGCCCCAATAAGGGTCGGCCCTCATGTCTACGCCGAGGGAGTCGGCCACATAATACATCCACTCAGGATCAACTTCAAAGAGCAACTTATCCCACTGGGTGGCATTGGCCGAAAGGAGGGTAGGGTACATCCCGTCCGTGTACTCGCCAATGACGGTGCTATCTCCGAAATCCTCCAGCGGTGTATGGTTGAAGGTATGGTTAGCAAACTCTATGATCCCGGCCTGTCTGGCTGACAGGATGTCGCCGGGAGATATATAACCTACGTCCTGTTCTGTTAGATTTTCCGTCATGCCAAGAGTGTACTTGCCCTTGCCCCTGGCCGTGAACGTATCAATCCATGCGGTGTTGATTCCTACATTGCCGTCATCGGTTTGCAATACTACGGCAAAATCCAAGCCATTTGGGAAAGGTGCCTGATAAAGGCGATCAACGTACTGGACGACAATATAGGGGCAATATTTATCATAGGTTGCATGGCTGGTATTTTGCCAGGAATAAAAGTTCATAGCATTATTGGACGCGCCCCAGTCGTGTAAAGAAACGCAAATTCCATTATTGACTGCCCCATTTACTGCGGCCTGGAAGCAATTAAACAAATCAAGATCATATTCAGTATATTGCGGCAGGGAACTCCCTGCACTGGGGAGCCCCGACCAGTCGGAATAATCGCCAACATCCCAGAACCATTCACGATCATTCCACTCGGGAGCCCATGGCCCCGCATCGGCGGCTGGATATCCCTCTGTATTAAGTCCGGCAACCTGTACCCGCCAAGTAGCATGAGCAAACCTTGTGTGCCCTGAAGATGGAGCCGTTATTCCTACGGACCCATACCAGAGGGAGTCGCCAGGAATGGTCATAAGGGTGGCACACATGGAGTCCTGATTGGCCGTATAACTTGTGGCGGAATAAATTCTTTTGGCTGCGGCCATGGTCAATTGACTGTTGGCCGGAACCCACCGGCTTATATCTAGGTACATTAATTCGTGCCGAGATCCCAGTGCGCCTCCAACAACATTTTTCTTATTCATTTCCCATCGGTAGTCTTGTCCATCTGGCGCGTATAACACTTGTCTAACCCAGCCGTTAGCATCTATGGTAGAATACTTTACATAAGGCGAGGTGGTATCTATCATGGACCACGCGAAGTCGTTGGCCGCGTCCGAGAGGTCTACAACAGAATCCGCCAGCGCGATCCAAGCGTCGAACTCTGAGTGGTCATGAGACTCTACTGTCGGATAGGCCGTAAAAACGATAGTTACCGTATCGCCGGTCCATACTGATGGGATATCCGGAGGTGGTGGCCAAACTTCGCTTGGTCCACCGTACCAATACAGGTCCAATGTAGTAGGAGTCACATCCAGCTTTGTAACATATACCATGTTACATTTTATATTGACCGGCACAGAGAATCCATCCCGCACGGTAACAACGGAATCTCCGTTGGCCAAGTAGACTCTTTCATTTTCTCGCCAGAAACTTGTGGTCAAGTCGCCACCAGTGCTAACAATATTTATTTTCAGCCGATCATCTATCAAGTTGTTCATCCGAATTAATTGCCCGCCAGTATGCAAGGCCCCAGACCATGCCCCAGGATTCCGCCGGTCAGCGAAGGCCGGAAGGGCCAACACCATCAACATGAATGTCAGTATAAATTTATTCATACCAATACGCATCCACAAGAACGGTGTTGTCGTAGCCCTTGAGTGAGATGAGATCACACTTGATCGTGACGGGATATATCAAGTTCATCGGGATCGACACAACGGTATCCCCATCTGCAGTATTGTTGAGCGAGACCCTTTTCCACGTCCCAGACCCTGCATCCCAGCGCCAGAAGGACGCATAGAATCGACCCTCTGTACTCACCAAAAATATGTCGCGAGACATAGTTGGCTGCGTGGTCCAGTTTGCATTGAGCAGAATTTGGGAGCCGCTGATGGGCGCATCTATTGATAGCGCCCCTGGGTTGGACTGTCCGATAGCCAAGGAGGCCGTGAGGATCATCAGGCCAATGAGTAGAAACTTCTTCATTATCTGGTCCTTTCTTTCCGCTCAGCCTCTTGAGCCGGGTGGATGTTCAACTTGTTACTCTGCATCAACCGCATGATTGCAGGGATTTCTTGTGCCGATACCGCATTGCCATACCTCTGGAACAAATTCTCCAATGTAATCTCCACGCCTAATTTGTTTAGTTCAACTGCTAGTTTGGTTATCAAAGCTCTGTCTGGTGGCTCTCCTGCTTGCGCTGCCCGACGAAATTCATCCGCTAATTCCATCTGTTTGCCAGCCGCCTCATTTGCCCTTTTCCGAATGGCATCCATTTTCTTTCGTTCGATACGGTCTATTACACTTGGCATGTGAATCATGACAGCAACTTGTTCAGAACTAGCGAATCCATTCGCGATAGACATTTCACGTTTTCGGACTAAATGTCCTTCGTTATCCAAGATGGGAATCTCCTCCCCCTTGAGAGCTTTTATCATATTTTGGCCGCGCTCGTGAGCAGTAAAGAACGGGATCATGCTTTCGGAAGCATCTAGCCATTCCTTCTTTCGTTCCCTACGGGTGACCGGCGGAGTGCTCGGCAAGATACTGCTACCATACTTTATGGATGCTGTGATCCAGTTCATCGGGATCGACATGCCTTCGTCCACAGGATTTCTAAAGTCAGGAACTCCAATATAGTCATCCAGGTTTACTCCAAGATGCTCCGCCATCTTAGATTGCCATCCCGCATACATGATATAATCAAGAAGATATCCAGGATTTTTCAAACTGTTATTGAAAATAGTTTCAGTTTGCTTGAACGGAAAAAGGGTAAACTGCGTGAGCAAGGTGGATCCAGTTCGCGACCCTTTGCTAAACCACAGAGGCTTACCCATCCAGCCAAAGACATGGTTCATGTCCCGCGTGTCTCGCAAGGCCATGGCCACTACCTCATTAGCCATATTAGGTGGCAGTTCTCCTAGGGATCTAGCCCCCATTTTCTGAAGCTGTGCACTAATAGACGCGTGCATCGTAGTGCCCCGGATAAAGGATTCTGCGTCTTGGATTGACGGCATTGGAGTGCGTGCCCGAGACACAATCTTGGACGCCATGCCCTCAAATCCGTCGAACATGCGCTCCACTTCATCGGTGGACCCTGTGATCTTGCCCATCAGTCTACCTTCAGGCGTCATCATCTTGGCCATGCCGCCCAGGGTGTTCAGGGCTCCATACCCCGGTGTCGTGGAGTTAATCGCCTGTACTGTGGACATAACAAAGTATCGCGTGCTACCGGATAGTACCGAAGAATACGACGCTAGTGATAATGTGGCGGCGGCAGGTCGTGCCCAAGGGATAGAGAACGGCGAGCCCTCTAAAGATTTAAGAACTTTCCTAGCTAAAGTTGGCTTCCCCAGTAGGCGCTCATTAATTGATTCTCCATATCCATTTAGCCATCCCATCGTCTCCGGATGGGGGCTGTTATTGATGGCCTCTTTGATGCCAAGACGAACCTCTTGGATGAGCGGGCGCACATGCACTTCGTGTGCTAGAGACTTAAAGTAATAGTCAAACGCTGCGGCAGCATCCTGTTTATACAAAGATTTATTGGCTACACGAGTTTTGAGAATACCGGGGAGAAACTGATTTACGCTGGTCCCCTGGAATAAATATGGTGTGTAGCCTTCATTGAAGAAATTCTTGTCCACCATGTGAGTTATGTAAGTGCTGATCTTTTCCCCAGGGTTCAGCCCCAGGGTTTGAGCAGCCTCATCCATGATGGCTTTCGCTTTGGGCACAGCCTCCAGCATTTCTTTTGTGGCCGACTGCTCAAGAATCTCCCGCTCAACGTCCGGGATATCATCTAGTAACTGGAAAAAAAGCTTATTTTTCTTTTTATCCAGCGTCAAATCTCGAACAACGCCCCCAACTCCAGATGCATCTATAACGCCACCCTTCATCTTGGGGCCATAGATGCCAGCGTCGTGAAAAACATTGGCCATCGCATGCGTGTATCTCTGGACTGTAACATCGGCATCCCGCAGCCCACCTTGGATTCGCTGCCCCACTAATGGTGCATGCTGATCGAGAACTCGCCAAGATTCCCGGAACCACCGATCAAATACCATTAGGGCTTTTGGCCGCATGACAATAGATTTAGGGTACAATGTGCGAGCGGACACCTGATACCACTTGTCACCAAATTGGCTGGTGGCAAAATCTCCAGCATCCGTCAATTCCCGGCGGGGTCCGGATGGCCACTTAACTCCGTAGTCTGCAGCAGTGCCTTTTAGCGTGCCAGTCTCTCGCACGTATTTGATGTTATCAGATATTTCTTTTAGTTGTTTGTCCAGGTCTTTAATGTCTTTAGCTAAAGTTTTCTTGCCATTTTTCAGGGCTGCTATGGCGGCCTTCTTCTCCGCCGGATCTGTTAATTGTTCTGCGGCTTTCAATCCATTGGGAATGTCATCCAGCTCTTTAGTCATGTCGTCAATATGATTGAGCATGGCGTCCTGAGCGTCCTCAAATTCCTTGACGACTTTCTTCACTCGCTCAGTTGAAGCCATAAATCTGCCATTGGCCCCAACTCCATCAATATCAGGGGCCGGTAAATTAGTGGATGTTTTCGTGCCATTGATTGGCATGTTTGTATGCACTAATACATCATCAAGTGGATCAGCTCCCGCAATAACAGCTCCCGCAGTTTCTGCTGCATGTTCGGCCTGATCGGGACCAGTTATGGCGCGTTGTAATTGCTCGTCAACATCTTCAAATTTGGGTTTAGGCCGAGTAGAAGTAGGATAGTCTGTCAGGGCTTGCTTGCGCTGTTCTGCTATTCTTATCCGCGACTTTGTGGCTGTTCCTTTTTTGGGGATAGTAATATTCTCTGGTCGATTGAGGGGCACTTGGTTGGCCAAGATATCGTCGCCGCTGCCTCCGATTCTTAATTTCAATTCTGAATCGAGGAAAGCTTTTGTTTCATCAATTTTCTTGAATAGTCGAGCAGTTTGTTCCGGATTAAATTTACCCCGATTTGCTCGATTGAACAACCAGTCCTGAAGCTTATCTTGCATTGCTCGGGCTGCCACAAGATCGTCAACCTGTCCAGACTTGGCCGCTATCTTGGCAAGAGCCTGTGCCTTTGCTGGGACTGGCCCGATCCTGCGGAAAAGATTGTGCATCCGGCTGAATATACCTGCATTCGCAGCATAGGTTGCAGGATCTGTCATCATGTCAACAACCATATCAGCGGTATGAAATGCCGTGAGCATGGCTCCACGTCCGGTCAGCCCGATTGTTGGCATCCCGCCCGGTATAACTGGTGGACTTACAGCAGAGACAACTGACCCTTCGCCCATTATTCTATTGATGTCTTCGTCCGTAATTACAAAATCTGAGAAGTCCTGGCTGCTATCTAAAGCCTTCAGGAATGAAATGTACTTGTAATCCAACTCAGGATTATTCGCCCACTCTTCCGGTCGGAGATACCCAGGTACAGCAGTGCGCCAGTCCTCCTCGGCAAGCATGTGTGTCAGCAGTTGGTGTGGAAACACAACAGACTGCACCACTCCCTGGAATCCAGCCATTGTCGCACGTCCAGCAGCCTTGGCCCCAGATACCCACCAACTATCCCCACCTGTCTCGTCTGCGAGCATGGCGTTAAGAGTGTCGAACGGATCTTCCGGACCAACCTCCTCAACGAACTTCATGCCTGCTTGTTCCTCGTTGAACCCTATAGGCACATAGCCGTAGTCCTCCAAGTCCTGGGCCACCAGCCCAGACTTCATGTGCTCGCTGACAGCAGCCTCTGGATCTGCTTCCAAGCCCATCGCGCCTAATTCAAGGTCACTGAGCCCGGCTTGCAACTGCGCGGTTTGAGGGTCCATACCGGAATCTATATAATCATCGTATGCGGATTTCCTACTATAGAGGTCGCTCATAGTAAGGCACTACTCCAGTACATTTTCGTCTGCCACTACATCGGAACGTCCTGGTGCGGCTGCACCATACTCGGTGTAATCTTCTTTGTTAGTTGCAATAAGGGCAGCAGCTTGCTCATATATTTGAGCTTCTGATAGCCCAGAAGCAGTCGTCTTTGCCCTGATTCTATCTATGGCCTTATTCCGAATTGCTTTATAGCCATCAGTTCCTGGCGCGAATCCGGTGTTATTGATAATCGATGCGCGAAGGGAGTCGAGTCTGCCACCTGCAATACTTTTGTTAGCCTCCATAGTAAGAGCCCTAGAGTCTCGCATTAGTTCATTAGTTGTGTCCACGGCCCAAGTTGCTGGCAGCTCAGGCAGAGTTAACCCTTTCAACATAATGTTCTTTTCGGCCATTACAGCTAATTGTGTGGCATATACATCAGAACGCAGCTTTACCTCGGCTTGAGATGTTCCAGCAAATCCCCACGATTCGGCCATTTCTTGCGCGATAGCTTTTTGTTCTGGATCATCCATAAATCCTATGGCTTCCGTAATAGTTGGAGATGCCAATACATCATAAGTCCCATCTGTATTAGTTTTCGTTATAGTCTTTGCTACAAAAACTTCATTCAGGGCCATTTGTGCGGCCCGATCTTTGTTAGTAAGTTCTTGTGGCGACAATAAAGCTTTCAGATTTCCTAGAACCTGTATGGGGTCTGCTCCCCCAGCGTACGCTATTTGAGCATCAATTTGGCTACCACCAGTTACTTTGGTTGCTACTGTGCCAAGGATTTCCGACAGCGTAACACTGCCCTTTCCAACCATCTCAATCATGTGGTTGATTTCCTCGTTTGTTAGGTTGGCTCCGGGTATCCTGGTTTTGATTAACAGCTTAGTAAGCTCGGTTGCAGTCTCTTCATTATCTGCTTCGGCCAAAGCCTTTTCGATTATAGCGGCGTAGTTTTCTAATTTCTCCTGGCTTTTTCTACTAGCATCCAGCCTATCCCAAGCAAATTCATCCGGGAAGTTAAGAAGATTTGACAGCTGTGCGTTGGTAGCCCCATCTTGCAAGAGGTGTGCAGCTATATATAGTTGTGGATTATTGCCAAATAAATCCCGCCTACTTTTTAATTCCACTAACTCATTATCAATTTCCTTCTGCTTGGCATCCATCAAGGTTTTGGTGGCAGATCCGACAGCCTGTGACTTTGCGCCCTTGGACGCAGCCATCTCCCCCGGAGACTCCAGCAGGTCCAGCCCAGTGATTAATCCCGCCGCCTCTGGAGATCCAGCAGCCAGCGCAGCAGCACTGAGGCCAAGTTTCATCAGAGACCTCGGGTCTGTCAAAGTCTGCAGAAAGCTCTTCTCGTCCAGCCCCCGCGCAGCATCAAGTTGAGCCTGAGCCATATCTACTGGCGTGCTGTCTTTATCACTGTACTTCTTCTGGCGCTCTTTGATTAGGTCTTTAGCCATTACTGCCACCACCCGGCCTTGGAATTAGATTTGCGAGGCCAGCAAGCTCACCCATTGTGAATCCAGAAGTCTCTTCCGTGCCCGTCCCACTGGCAGTCCCAGTGGTGTTGGTATTGGACAGGCGAGTGCGCAAGAAAGCATCAAGCAGTGGATTGGCAAAGGAGCTGAACATTCCGCTGGCCACGCCCTGTCCCTGCAACCGAGTCTGCGCCAATTGGAAAGGCAGATTCAACTGTGCGCTGGCCACGCCGCCAGCTCGCCTGCCCTCAATGTCCGCCAAGGTGTTCCGAAACTCACTCCCCCTACGGCCTACCTCAGTATTCTCGATTGAGGAATCCTGGATGCCACGCTTGGCCAAGTAGTCCTGGTTTTTCAGCATGATATCCTTGAAGTCTGACTCTGCACCACGCCGCTCCTGCTGCGCTTGCTGCCCGAAAGCCTCTTGAATATACTGCATAGCTTCCGGCGGGATATCAAATATATTCCCTGCTGTGATGTTGGAGATGTCTCCAAACTGACCGGCAGTCTGCCCAGCCAACCCCGACAACAGTTCCTGCAGGCGCTGCTCCTGGGAGGAGACTGCTCCGGTTCGGGTGCTGCCCGTACTCTGTTGCGTCTGGGTGCTCTCCGTTTTCTTAGTTCCCATCTTTGTACCTTTCAGAGTACGATAACTGACTGGGCGTATGGACCATCCAATGCTCCCAGCTTGCTGTCAATTCTAAGCGCCTCCCGGTTATCATAATGCACACAAGACCTTATTTGCTTGACGCCCATCTTCTTTAACACATAACATCCTCTGATGATTAATCGTGCGCCCAAACCAGATCCCATGTATTTCGGGGTCACCGCCAAGTAATCCGCGAAGGCTATGTTGCCCGACCGCGCTGCCCACACGACCCCCTGTACTCCCTCGTCATTCTCCGCCAGAAGAACGATCCCGCCTATCTCTGTAAAATCCACCTGATGATAATATCCAGTAGATGCTACGCAAGCGGAACACGCCTCCAAATCTTCCGGCTTTGCGATTCTGTATTGCATTACAGTATATATGTATGATTCCCAGATGCCTGTACTGGGGACGCATAAGCTGTGATGGACGACGCAGCATAGTCGTTAGTGCTGTCAACATACAGCAAGTTACTGTAGCCGTAGGACACTAAAAACTCTCCACTGCCAATATTGACTATATTTAGATCATAAGCATAGACAGTACCAACAACCGTTGTGTATGTCTGAAGTGTAACTGCTCCAACAACCAAAGATGTTGAGGTACTTGCAGCTTTGGCGTGAATTCGTAAAGACACGGAGTCCCCTACAGCGGGCAGCTTCGGAAGGTCTATCGTTGCTTCTGCAACATATTCGACCCGTGGTGTGGTTTCAGATAATTTTGTTCTCATTAAAATCCCCAGTTCAAGCCGACCACATCTGGGTCAGTTGCAGTTACTGTCACGCCTGCTATGCAGGTATTACCCACGAAGGTCGAAATCCAGGCGGCATCAATCTCTACGGCAGCCTCGAAGATATTGCTATTGATTGTGTTAGCAGTGCCGGAGACCCTGGTGACTGCACCCCGGAAACTGTTGCCGCAGAACATGCTTGCAGTAGTGTCAATCTCTAAGGTGCTATTAAATGTATTCCCCGTAATTGTACTGCGCTGTACTGCAATAGTAGCTGGATCTAAGATAGTATTCCCAGTAATAGCACTATTGATATAAGATCCCAGTTCCATACAATTTCCAGCCGTCACGTCCATGACGTTACCCGTTATGGATAACTGTCCGAAACTAGAGCTAGTCGTAGAGCGGTCACTGTAGATACAGGGCGCATCCCCACCAGAGAAGGAGTTATTTGATATTACTACTTCATGACAGGCTGTGTCAGCGTCTCCACCAAGTTCAATATTGTTCCCATCCACAGAATCAAAGGTGTTGCCGTCGACAACCGAATTCACTAGGTTGAGTGCTAAGATAGCTTGCTCACTACAGAAGGCAAAGAAATTGTTAATGACGCGGGCATTCGCCGTCTGCTCTCCGCTACCACTAAACGAGATGCCTGGGCCAAGGATAGCCGAGAATGTGTTGTTATCAAATGCAGCGCCTTGGTTATCGTTCACAACTATACATGGGATGAGCGTTGTACCGCCAGTGATCTGCACGCCAGTCATGCGAAAATTGCTGCCCGTGCATTTTATTCCATACAGTGTAGCTGTCCCGCTGATTGTCAAGATACTTCTACCGGAAGATCCAAGAATGCTTACATTGTTGGCAGTGATTAGCTCATTAGAAGCAACTGGGACACTCTCAGGATCAATGACAATCGTTCCGCCACCAGCAGAGTTGACCTCGGCAATTGCTTCCTGGAGAGTGAACGAATCATTGACATGATACTGCTCAAAGAATCCAGCAATATTAGTAATGCTGTACCCATTCATGTCAATGTCGCCCTGCGCTACCAGGGGCCAGACAAGACTGGATGCAGCGATATTGCCACCAGCTATTTCAGCGCTTACTGATTCTCCAATAGAATTAAAGTCCTCGGCAGCGGGCACTTCATCGTCTACAAAGACATGAATATTAAGTAATGGCATCTCTAATCCTTTTCGTGTCCGTCAACATGGAAATCAAGTTCCCAGCGACTAAACTTAATCCACGGCGCATTCGTTAAAATTTCGTACTTTATGGACAGACTGCGTTTATCTATAGGGAACTCCAACACCATTGGCTGTAAGTCCGATTTTATGTGGCTTTGATCAACTGTATAAGTATCACCAATCAATGGATGATCTGGTAAACATAACTTTTTTGTTATGGTTTCCCAATCTCGATCTTCTGCTTTCCACCTGAAAGTTACATCCCAGTTGCCTGTTGGCACAATTTTCAACCGAAAGTTTTTCCATGATTTTTTCATGGAGTCTAGTTTGGGATCTATGCTGCGGCCAGTTATAATTGGTGAAGAGATTTTAATCGTGTCTGTGTTAGAAACATGTGAAGTCATGAATTTAACGCGGCCATCGTATGTGCCAATAGCTACCATATCTTGTGTTGGCCTTGTCAGGGTCACTACGCGCATTGATGCACATTCTTCTCGCCAAGGCCCCGACCATTTGTTGGACTCAATGTTTAGCGCGTAGATAACTCCAGGACTTTCTTCCCCAGCTTCTTCTGAGTGGAATAATACTGTGTTCCATTTTGGAAAATACACCATTTTGCTGTCGTATAGTTTTTCTGGAGTCAGCATACGGCCAGATGCGTGGCCCGTATCGAATAGTTCTCTAGCCAAAGTTGAGACTCTCTGACCCTGGATATCTCCGTACTTGTCAGTTGTCTGTGCTGAAGATATACCGTCTTTGCTTAATAGCCAGTAATCATTGTAAACATCCACGCCACACTGAGCGCCATCAGCACTGATTGCTGCAGTTAATCTCCGCCGCTCAAAGTCGCGAGGAGACATCCCGGTCACTAGCCAGACAACATCGGTGGATACCATGAGCATTCCGAAGAAATCTCCGGATAAAAAGCGCACTCTTGTTTTGTCATCACCTGGAAATTCGATAAAGCCAGCATCGTCCTCGGCATCTTCTGTTGCCTTAATATTTGGGTCGTCGGGATTCCACCACAAGTTTGGTTGCCGGTCCCCGGAATAATAAGCGCGTAGTTTGTGATTAACATCTCCAGCCCCCCAAAGACGGTTGGCATATTCTGTGGTAAATCGTATGTCTGGAGCTTGGTCTAACTTTTCTATTACTCCACCATCATATTTATAGACTTCTGTTTTACGGCTATTGTCCGCGTAATTGCAGATAATTGTGCTGCCCCGAAACTTGGAGAACCGGGTCTTCTCCCTAGATAGTGGCGCTATCGGAGTCCAAACACCACGCAGAGCATAATCAATCCAGAGGTACTTCTTGCCCGCTGCCAGTAAACTGAACGTATCATTAGCGGAAGCGGCCTTGGGCTCGCGCACAGTCTGGAGGTCTGTAATTGCTGGAGAGTAATATGGCTTGCTGTCTTCGCTTATGTAGTAACTATCCCGCAGAATAAAAGAGGAGAGTAAAATCGAATAAGGCGTTAGTTCTAAGGTGTCATCACTTTTTGCAGTAACTTCTACAAAGAAGTCTGCCGTGTCCGCAACGTAAGCCCACAAGCCCTCATCAATCAGCACGCCGTCTATAGATACTCTATAAGCTATGCCCCCAGCAGAACTGATATCAATGCGATGTGGAAGTCCATCTATAGCTATGTCTGTACCTGAAAGAGAAAGATAGGTGCCAACCCCAGTCTTTAGTGCTATCCCGGCAGATGTGATTGCTATCTCTTTTTGCTGGTCCGCTTTCACCGCAAACTTTATTGTGGCGAATTCTGCGGTTTCTAAAAACTTGGCCTGTAGTACGAAAGATAGAAAAATACTGCCATCAAAACCAACATCATCATTAAACGTCTCATTGCCTACATACCCTCTTCTAGTAGTAGAAGATCCAGTTTCTCCTGACGCGGCCTGCCATCCAGATAAAACCAGCGTCCCATTATCAAAGATCATAGACGTTGAATTGCCTACGGTTTCTACTTCATCCCAGTAAGTGCTGTTTATAATAAGCGCCTTGGAGATGTGCTCGCCATTGTTGGCAACCGCCGCAGTAGGTTCGATAATCTGGGTTCCCCACTGCACGAAAGATGGGCGGCGAATCAGCGTTTTATTCTCGCTGTTAAAGGCACCCTCCATTTCCCAGAGTTGAGTTTCGTCCACCATATCTCGCGAAGCAGACAAGTCCAACCCAGATGTAAAAGGAGTCCCAGTTATACTAAGTCGTGATTCTCTGAGCTGTGCCATTACCGTCTCCTGAACGCGCCGTGAAGCGCACCCTGGGTTCTGATGCGCATGCGGTCCCGAGAGTTGTTGGGGTTGGCCCCGACTCTCAGAGCGTTCTGCAGCTTATCCGTAGAGGTTTGCACTGCGTTAGCGGAGTTCTCTACGTCACGCTGTAACATTGCGATACAACTATCCGCGATGTATAGGATGTATTTAACCGGGTATAAAATAGGATCAGTGCTAGTGGTTAGAGTAGGATGCTTCATTTGATATTCATACGAGATAGTACAGTTCTTGTCAAAAATACGGTCGAAATGTACGAGCGGGTAGCCAGCAGAATCAAGCCCGTGAATTGTGAAATACCGCGCCTCTTCCTGTACTAGACCGAAACCATCGTTGAATTTCTCGGTGCGCATTGCTACTGGATCGAGTTCTTCGAGTTCTGTCCCCGTCCCCATATTAAGCATTTTCCCTAGCAGCAACCGGTCAAAGTCTGCGGGCAAAGAGTAAGTGTCTTGTCCCATGACAATGGTATCTCCAGAAGAACTTTCATCCCGCCATGCAGTATTGAACCCACAGATGCGCACAGTTGAAACTGTTGTAATTTTATAGATTGGCTTAAAGGCCCCTACCTGCACGATTTTTCCGACACTGTCTAGGATGCTAAAGAAGGGGTCAGCCTCATTTTCTAGTGTAACGCCTGCCGCACCAAAAGTAGTTGTTGCAAATGGGTCAGAAGTCTTCGGGGCATTTATAGCTAGATACCCAGTTTTGCGCAATTCTGGCCAGTTCTTGTCGTTCTGCATTGACGCGATAATAGTGTTAGTAACTTGAAGGATCTTTAGCCCTTCTGGTGTGGGGGCAGACACATCAGTTTCAGTGCCCCAACCGAGTTGACTGGATACAAGATTGACAAATTCCAGTGCTTCCATTAAACGTCACCGCCTTCCAGCGCCGATAACTCTCCGCCATAGCCAGCCAAACCTTGCGCCGGGTTCCCTGCAGAGGCAACCTGTGGCTGTCCGGAGCCCGCCATGCCCTGTTGTGACTGTTGTTTTTGCTGCTGCATCTTCTGTTGCAGGGCTCGCTTGTGCTCCTGCTCATGCACGTCGATCATGGCGATGGCACGCTGATTAGCAGTCTTGAACATTTCAGCCTTCTTGAATGATTCGATATATTTCAAGTGTGATTCATCCTCATCTACTGGCAGCACTTCAACATAGATACCTGCTAGTAATTGATACATCTCAGTTTCCTGCTGCCACGGAGGATGCGGGAAAGACCCCTCACCCGGCAAAGCTGGGATGATACTGTCGATCTCGCCAGTCTCTGAGAATGGTTCGGCAAACCTACGCATGAGATTCTGCTTGGCGCGGGGGTCACTCTGATACAGCGGATCATTACTAAGAACGGCGTAGAGCCGCTCGGCCAAGGATCTTTGGATGTCACGATTTACGCTGGTAAGACTACCAGAGAATTCGTACTGATAATTCTCGCGAAGCTCCCGAGGAGAGATCCGACGAGGCTCAGGCTCGCCAGTCACATAATACCACTTGTCAATCCCAACATACCTTCCGTATAGAGAGATGACTTGCTTGACCATCTCTTTCCACGAGGTTGCTTGAGATTGCTCAACCAGACTGCTCAGCTTCTCTTCCGCAGCGTCCATGAGCGCCAGCGTGCCCCGCGCAGTGCGCGGTGCGTTCCGATAGTTGTTTGACCCACCAACAGTCGGACTAAATGTCAAACTGTCAGCATAGCCACGCAACGTCTCGAAACTCGCATGGAATTGCGCTGCAGGATCTTGCATGAAATCTGGGAACTTGACTTGGTTTACGTCTCCTACTGGTATGCCCTCGCCGGGCTGGATACCATCCAGGAGCTTCGCATTTTCTGCTAGGCCAAATATGCTGTAAAGGAACCATGGAGTGGTCTTCAGGGTCATTCCATTGTTTACATCATTAATTGTCTTATTGAGCGATAAATTGATTCCGTAGAGGACTTCCGCCATACCAATGCCAAACACGCGGCCATCAATAGGAATGTACGTATCGTGAATAAATGGCCTGCGCCCGTGCGGGAATACTTCGTCATGATACTCTATCCCTACTACGACTCCGAGGTTGTCCAAAATGTGGAGGATCACATCAATAGGTTCGTCTTCGTCATCCAGGTATTCTTTCGTGTAAACCTCGTAAACTAGAACTTTGTTCGGGTCAACTTTTCCATCCCCCGTAGAAAGCTCTTTACCAGTGTTTGCAGATTCGCCAACGATTCTATCCTTTTCCAACTCCCCAATAGCTTCGTCATCGTTTTGTCTTTTAGTCCCTTGAGCAAAGGCTATATCCTTGTCAGAGATCTGCCATAAACCCTTCTTCTTTTTGCGCTTCAAGTCTGCTATGGAATACCACGTCTTATGGGCTACCCAGTCGGCAGTCTGCAGTGATTTGGTTCTGGAGGGAAAGATAAGATCCTCGATATCAACATTCTCGCAGACTGGGCTGTCACTCTCGATAATGTCACGATGGACTTTAACTTCTAATTCCCCCATCTTTTCGCCGGGATTGATGTAACAAGTAGCAGTAAAGGGCAAACCAGCCTCTATGAATTTCACTTCATACTGATTGCCCTTTTTCTTTGTAGCCTTATAGAATGAATTATCTGGGTCACCTATGGAGAATATCTCCGCGAAAATCTCATCTGAACTCTTATCCTCTAATGGTCCGTCCTCCTCGTATTGAACTGTGCCTGCGAGTGTATGAGTTTCTATAGTTCTGCGCCATTTGCGCACCCAGCGGATCTTGCCGAAAGCTGTGCCATCCAGGAATCTATTCCGGTTGAAGCCCTCGAAGAACTCGTAGAACATCGGGATGTCATTGCGAAAGGCCCAGGAGGCGAAGGTCTCGACGTGCTTAGCCATATTAGTGTCAGCCATGCCATTAGGCTTGCGGACGTTCACGAACGGCTCTGCTCGCCACATAGCTGAGACAACCTTGGGAACGGCTGTTTCGATCTTGTCGAGAATGAGTGGCAGGTGGATGTCCGATGCGTTCTTGAATGGAGTCACGGAGTCGAACCCGCCGGGCTCTTTGTTGTATAACGCACGCAGCTTTTCCCGCTTTGTGATGACCTCATTGCGGTATGTCTTAGTCTGGCTGATGCGGTCCTCATAGTAGGCACCGCGCTCTTTGCGCCACTTTAATGGCATCTTTACCATGTGTCTCTCATTCTTGCTAAGTGGTGTACTAGAGCGTGATACCGTGCTCGTGTCATCACAGCGTACCTGATACAGTCGATACAGTCATCATTTGTTTTCAGAGGTTTCTCGATAGAGTCTGCTCCGGATGCTTGTGTTTGAACCGAGTCGGGTTGCCAGATAAAGTTCTGGAGTTCGTATCCAACCCGGCGGCAGGTGTTGAAGACAATGAGATCAGGCCCGGTGTCCCAGTCGTATTCTTCTTTGTCATCGCCTAGCATCTCTTTGATGCGGTCTATACTGGCGAGATATCCTATCTTTTGTGCCGGACCAAACATGATGCCATGATTCGCAAAGGTAGATAGGATAGTTTGGCCAGAAGTAAATTCCTTGGTGTTCGCGGAAGTGTCGATCAGCCGCAGAACAACTGGTTCGCTTTCTGGCCCTTGTCGCCATACGCCTCGTTTGTCTTGCTCCCAGTTCTCCAGGGTCTTGATACGCTCGGCTGCAGCTTTGGCGGTGTGGATACTAGAGTCGTACATGTCCCGATAGATGTACCATTTATTGTGTGGCGAGATTGCGATCCAGACGACAGCTAGAGGCTTCTTCCCTGCTGGGTCTGCCACCATAATACGGGGCCAATCATCCGGGATATCAAAGGGATCGACGAAAAAAGGCGGTCGAGGTTTCCACGTATCAAATACTGCACCAGCCAAATGGGCGGGTTTGCCGTGTAGTCTCGCCGCCACTTCGTGCGGTTTTAGAGTTTTGATGAAACGATCTACCGCAGCATCTTCGAGATATCCTCCGCGCGACTTGCGATTGTCTTCGACGCTGATTGAGATTAAATCTATGTCAGAGCCTGGGAGGCTAGCTTCCTGCATAAGTTCGGCCATGAAGAAAGATGCTTTGATGGGCGTGGCCTGAATCCACGCTATGCCGGAGAAATCAATCAGACCACGCGTGAGCGCGATCCACATGTCTCTTCGAGCTGGCTCATCACTACAGACGAACTGGCCTGAACACCCTTCCATTGATGCAACCGATTGCTCTTGTGACAGAACATGGATGACTGACCCATTCTTAAAGTTTACTGATACTGGGTGACCAAGATTATTCTTCTTGATCGTAGCCACACCTTTAGGCAGCCACTCCTCCATCTTGGGAATAAAGACCTGTGTGCCCGCGACCTTCAAGTTCTCTAGTAAATGATACCCTCTTATGGGTGGGACCATTGGCTCGCCATTTGCCAGCCGAACTATGCGATTTTCATCATCTAAAGGAAGCCAGGGACGGTAGCCAAGGCAGCACGATATTTCTTCCACCGTCCCTCTTACTGATTTGCCGGAACGGTTACTGCCGAATAGCAGTCTAGTTTGTGCTTTGCTCTCGGTAAACTTCTTCTGATTGCCGAGATCCTTAAAGGTCGCTATCTTGTTTTGCTTATAGTATTGCTCTGCCTTGGCTAGTTCTTTTTCGAGGGCCAGCAGCTCTGCCAGTTCTTTGTCTAAAATCTCTGCCATTAACGGCCAGCCCTCCCTTCAATGTTGGGTCTGGGGGACATTAAAGCATGCCCCCCATTACGTCAAGGTCTAAGACCCTGCACTTCCGACACAACCCCTTGGATCCCACACAGCCGTAACTGCACGGAACCGAGCGCCAATTTGAACCCCACCTTTGACATAGTCAACTTCTGACCAATTCTCGGGGGCGATTCTAGTGTACCAATTCAAATCGTGTGAATCAGCCAGCAGGAACCAGGCTTCAGGATCAGTGAAGTAAGGAGATTCAATGGTGGTCAAACCCTGCGTGAACATGGGATTGATATCATTGAAACCAGTTACTGCTTCGTCGGTAGTGTCAATCCCGATCTTCTGTGCCGAACCCAGGATAACCTGAGTGAGCCATTTTGAAGCTGGATTGATAAGAATCTTGGAAGCAGTCTGCATGATAGGAATGTTCCGGTCATCGGTCATATTCTCAAGGGCCAGGATAGCAGCCTCAAGACCAGCCTGACTAATGTCAGCCGCGCCCAAGAGGTTACTATATGTGGTCCCTACAAGGTTAACGTGACTGGCTGAAAACAGTGCAATCCCGTCAGGAGTAAGCACCGTGGAGAAGCCACTGTTGAGCATATCGTGCCCCAGAACCTCCATCGTTGCGCGTCCGGAACGCAACATCGCAGGCAACCGGTTGGCGATGATACCATCACCCTGGTCGTCTTCGATAGCTTCCTGGGATACCATGTGACGCTGCGCGTAGGTCAAGACCTTTGCACGGGCCACTGGACCCTGGATTACGTCGTCTTCAAAAGCATCTTGCAGTTCAGCCTTCTCCGCCCAAAGGCCGAGACCACTGACTGACGCCATGTCAATCCATCCACCTTTTGCGGACTTCATATTCAGGAATTGGGAGAATTTAGTTTCCTTCTCCTTGAAACCCATGCCAATTACTTCTTCGAGGTACGGTTTACGTCCCGCGTAAAAGTTATCTAATGCTGTACGATTAAGAGCCATTTAGGTCACCTCCTTAGGCGGTAGGTTCGATATCAAAGTAATGGAATGTTCCGCGTACCAGCTTGACTAATGCTTTAGTCGCAGCTCCGTCCACGGTTTGGGAAAGTCCCGTGACCTGGAAAGGCGTCTCGGCGGTAGGAGTGGCTAGTGCGGGAAGGTCAACGGTGGCAGTACTGAGCTGTCCGTTAGTTGAAACGGTAACGGCCTTGAGAAGCACCCAACCGCCAACATCGGTAATTACAGCAGTAGTATCACCAGTGACTTCATAGATAACATCCGGGTCATTACAGATAATCAAATCCGTAACGACACCAGGAGTAGCAGCTACGTGATGCATAGCAATACCAGCAACTCCGCCCTCGCCTGACGGCGTCACATCGGACGCAACGGCATATCCACCAACGATGGATACGGCTGCAAACCTCGCAACCGCGGCCCCATCAGCGGCCACCTTCACAATCTGATAAAATTTAGGATGAGTCTTGGGGACAAAACCCATCGCGGGATCTTGAATGGCCATTACAGCCTCCTTGGTCGATTATTTATTGTCTTTTCCTTTGTTAAACGTGGAGGCAATCGGCCTACCTTTTTGTCTACCTATCCTTGGAAGAGATATAGATTTCACGCTGCTTGCCGAGATTTCCTCCGACTGCTCGCAGTCTCTCGTCAGCTTTGTCTGTCATAGCCTTCCGATAGGCATCACAATCTTCTTTTTTCGCATAGGCCAGTAGTAACTGGCTGCCGCGCCTGAAGTAATTAGAACTTCCTTCACTTGGTCCGTATTTATCTGGTGCTTTCTGCATCTGCTCCAGCACCTGTTGTCCAAATTCACTATCTTTCTCGACTGCTCGCCAGTGCCGCCAAGTCTGCATTGCAGTACGGGCATCCGGGTTCACCCAGCGAAATTCGTACCCTGGGATGGTGAAGTCGATAGCAATGGGGCTAGTAGTATTGAATCTAGTTTGATTAACGGATTGGATCTTAGGAACTCGCTTAGCCATTGTCTGGCCCTCCTCCCGCTTCTGCTCTCTTAGCGATACGGGCTCTGGTTTCTGGGTTGTTTATGTCGATAAGGCCCTCAAAGGCTTCTGCGATCTTGCCAGTTTTTTGCAAAAACTCCTCCCCAATTCCGGGTTTGCCTTCGCTGGGATGTCCTCCCTCGCCTGCACCGATGGTTTCCATGGGATCTGTGCTAGATTTCCTGGGTGTGAACCCAGCGGGCAGCAGACCCATCTCGATTCCTATCCGGTTAGCTGTGTTCGAGAGCGCAAATGGGTCATTGAGTGCGTTTGGATTTGTTTCCATCTCCTCGTTGACCCGCGCATAGAAGTCGGACTCCTTATCTTTGAGTTCCGGCCAGTCCCGAAAGGCTTTATCGTCGAACTTCTTGCCTTGTTCGAGCGATTTGTAGTTATCCATGGCCCGATGGACTGCTTCATCCACTTGTTTCTGGGCAATAACTGCTTTCAGCCTGTCGACATCAGCCGGATTAGCCTCAGACAAATCCTGCGACGCCATCCAGGCGATAATTTGGTCTGCACTGTCTTTGATAAAGTCAACCATCGTCGTCTGCCTCCCTATTTTTGAATTCTGCGGCCAGCAATTGCGCAAATTGTGCGATTCCGACGCCCTTACCGGTGATTAGTTTCGCCTCAAAGAAGTCATTTGACTTATGCACCGTATTCGCCAACTCAATCTGTATGCGTTTCAGCGATTCATCCACACATTGCTGGATTACGTGGGTAATGTCGTCTTTTGTGAACAATTTAGCCTCCCTTAGCCTTCCGCGCCTTACGTCGGCGCACATCTTCTGCGATTTTCTTTGCTTTTTCGCGTGCTTTTTCGCGTTGTTCCTTGCTCATCAACTTAGTTGGACCATATTTCTTGGATCTGTGGCCAGTAGGTTTGGGTTTAGGCATTAGTACTCCTAGTAAATGTGCGGGAGCGGGGCCAAACAGGAGGAAGAGGGAGGATTCTTCCGGTCAACTGTCTGACCCCGACTCCTCACGTTCCAGCAGCTCAAAGTCAGCCGGAATCTCAGTGTCAGTATTGACCTTATCTTGGAACTCTATGATCCTAGCCTGCAGTTCTCCTGTAACTAAGTCAGCTTTCACATTAGTAAGATACTTAATACGATCCTGAATGCTCCCTAGTAGCTGCGCAAAGTCTGCTGGACCTATCAATTCTGGAGATTCCCCCCTAAGTGAACCAGCTTTATCATTTAGCACCAGAGATTTATCTATAAGTATAGCAGCCTGAGTGGATAACTGGAGACTATTTGGCCCAGAATGCTGTACTCCAGTAATGTCACCATTAGCGTTACGCTGGACAATTCTATCATGAGTCATACTATCTGGAGTAATATGATCCAATGCTTCCATTGCTTTTTTAGATACTAAGCCCGCTAACTCTTCTAGTGCTCTAGCTCTAGCCTGCTTGACTCTATCAGGATTCTGTGGTGCCCATACATTACATATGTGATATATAGTAGAATAACCTAAATTAGTTTTATCTGCTATTTCATTGTAAGTAAGTCCCATTGATTTCAACTGAACACAGGTTTCTTTTACTGAATTCAATATTCGTCTTTTATTTTTATCTTTTGGTCTGCGAGATCTATGTCTATATTTGCTCATTCCCTTTTTACCTCCTTTTTTATTTAAAGGGAAATATTTCCTTTTTTTATAAATTAGATATAATGAAAAGTAAATTAATTTAATAAATCAAAAATCAAATAGTTAATAGATTAGTTATCTAACCCTCTATACTATAAGTATACACCCGATTTTCCAGTTTGTCAACACTTTTTTTCGGCCAGCTGTGTAAGTTATTTGTTTCCAGGAAAAGAAAGTTTCTTCAGGCCCACATTTTTAGGGGCAAAAACCCTGCGGAAAAGCTGTGTATTAGATAACACCCTTGTAAGCTGTTATTTCTCGACGAAACATCAAAAAATAGTACCTGCTTTTGGATTATGTTAAGTGGCGAGTAGCGTTTCCGAAACGGCATGCGCCATAGGAGGTTAGCCTATACATGCAACATTTTCGTTGAACTGTACCTACAGGTACTATTTTTATGCAACACTTT
>Ga0307379_10001954_pt1 | contig 31267 bp, 36 predicted proteins | sample UN2MG_FD_202237 | JGI IMG/M metagenome (GOLD analysis project Ga0307379, IMG submission 202237) | Soil microbial communities from Risofladan, Vaasa, Finland - UN-2 | ecosystem: Environmental > Terrestrial > Soil > Coastal area > Acid sulfate soil | place: Finland: Risofladan, Vaasa | collected...
GAATACATTGAAATCTTTTATAACAGAGAAAGATTGCATTCTTCTCTCGGCTATTACAGTCCGGAGGAATATGAGAAAATGATCAGGGTATCTTAACTAAGTGTCCGTTTTATCGGGGGAAGACCAGTCCACCTTTTAAGTCAGTAAAGGATATCTTCTGTTTAAGAGTAGACAGAATGGTAAACTCTTATCGCAAAATCTCAATAAATAATTTAGAATTAAGAGTACCTAAAGCACCACTACATGAAAGGATACAACTTCGGATAGTACCAGATAAAAAATCTGGTTTATTTGAAGTAAGGTTCTGGCACGAGGGCGAGCTTTTAGGTATGCAAAAAGTTAAAAATTCTGAGCCTAATTTAGTCCACTTTTGAAATTTAACTAACAATTTTTTTCACAAAACCCAGGGTGAATTAATTGCCCTGCAAATGCAAAGAGTAACATTTTTTCAAAAAGAATTTAAAGACCTACCTTCCCTTAATTTTTATTGCTTTAATTATCGTTTTAGTTTTTGGCAAATTTACTGATTGTTTTATATTAATCAGAATAGGAGAAGACTATGACTAAGAAAGAATCATTGTTAAGAAAAATAGGAAAGACAGGCGATTTAATGAAGGGATCTTTAGCTTTAACTTATCGCAAGTGCGGAAAAAAGGTGCGCAGATGTGAGAAGGGTGAACTCCATAAAGGGTATTTCTTTTCTTATCGTCTTAAGGGAAAATCCTACGGTTTATACGTTCCAGAAAATCTTTCCCCTAAGGTAAAAAACTTATTGATAATTGGAAGGAGTTAAAAGAAACCGTGGAGAAACTTACTGACTTAAATGCTAAATTGATAAAGAAGAGGAAAAATTAACCATCATGAAAACTAACTGTCCCTACAAAGATGCCCGTCCCTACCTTAATTTTGAACTGGAGGCAAAGGTTTTAACTCAAAGGAATTATCTAAGCAGAAGAGTAGGTGAGATGGAGAGAATAATAGATTTAGCAAGAGAAAAAAATAGAGGAATTGCGGGAAGAGAATAAAGCCCCTTATCATTTTTTTTGCTTTTTTGCAACTCATGTAGTATTATGTATTGTGTAAAAGTAAAATAAGACACTGTCTTATATAATAAGACAATTTATGAAAGTAGGATAGATTTAATATGAGGGAAAAAAAACGTTCAGACTATTATATTCATTCTATAAAGCGAGCCATTCAAATTTTAAATTCTTTCACCTTACAAAAAAAAGAATTGGGTATAACCGAATTAAGTAAAAAATTAAATTTACATAAAAGCACTGTGCACCGTATTTTAGTGACTTTAGAAGACGAAAGTTTAGTAGTAAGAAATCAAATTTCGCAAAAATATCGGCTGGGCATAAAATTATTTGAATTGGGACATATTGTAAAAGAACAAATCGAAATAAAGGATTATGCACTCCCTATTATGAAAGATCTTGCTCAAAAAACCGAAGAAAGTATTGATTTAAATATTCTTTCAAATGGAAAAAGGGTCAGTATTGAAAAAATTGAAAGTTCCCATGATGTTCGGCGGATTATACAATTGGGTAAAAGCCTACCTTTGTATTGTGGTGGTTCAGGAAAAGCTTTGTTGGCTTTTTTGCCAGATGAAGAAATTGAAAAGATACTTCAGAAAGAAAAACTCGTTCCTTTTGGCCCAAATACTATTACCGATGCTACAAAATTAAAAAAACATTTAAAAGAAATTCAAAAGAATGGATATGCAATCAGTGTTGAAGAGAGAATTTTGGGATCTGCTTCTGTCGCAGCACCAATTTTAGATTATGAGGGGAAGGTTGTTGCTTCTTTAAGTATTTCCGGGCCTACCACCCGTTTTACCAAAAAAAAAGTTCCCATATTTATTTCTTTGGTAAAAGAAGCAGCCCAAAAAATATCAGTTTATCTTGGTTATCATATTAAAAAAGAAGGCTTGAACAATGAAGAAAAAAGGCAACAAGAATAGTACATTTGAAGAGTTATCAATACCAGAATTAAAAACAAGAGATTTATTATTATTTGACCAAACCGATAAACCGTTTTTAATCTTGTATCTATTCATATTTATTTTTGGCATCATTCTTACAGTAATAAGTATATAGGAGAGCGGAGAACAAAAAACAGTAATGCCCACACAACTAATTATACTCATTGTTTATTTTATCTTTATAATATTCCTGGGAATATTAGCCATGAAAAAGGTAAGGGGCTCTGAAGACCTCTTGGTTGCTGGCAGAAATTTAGGAATGATGTATGTCTCCGTTTCTATTGCCGCTGAATATATGGGTGGATTGGGTACTATTGGAACCGCAGAAGTGGCCTTTGACCAGGGGATGGGAGTAATTTGGTATCACATTGCTTCTGCATGTGGTTTAATGCTTTTTGGTTTTGGTTTTGCCCATTATTATCGAAAGTATAATGTGATAACCGTACCTGAATATTTATATTATCTTTATGATATAAAAACCTGGAAAGCAGCATCAGTTTTGAATGTGGTGGGTTATTGGCTTTTTACTATAATCCAGATGACTGCAATGGGATCTTTGGTGGCCAGCGTAACCGGGTTTGATTTAAGGTGGAGTGCCTTGATTTGTGGGATTGCTATGACCATTTACCTCTTAGCAGCCGGAATGTGGTCAGTTGCTTTTACTAGTGTAGCATTTATGATAACCATTGGGAGCGGTATCCCCCTGGCTTTTTGGTGGGTTATGAAACACGAGATACCATTACTAGCAACTTCTGGAGGGGTAGCAGGCTTTGCTGGGTTAGCTAATGCACTTTCAGCTGCAGGACTTAATGCTGAACATCTGATGAGTCCTTTTAGTTTAGGATTTATGGTGATTTTGGGATATTTTCTGGGAGGGGTATTGGGTATACCTGCAGCCCAAGCGACGATAAATTACTCTTTTGGTGCTCGTAACTGGAAAGTAGCCAGACTCGCTCCTGTTTTAGCAGCTATATTAATTTTGCCTTTAAGTATTTGGACAGGTTCTATGGGTTTATTTGCCCGGGCAGCAGGCTTAACGACCAATCCGAAACTTGCCTTAGGGGCAACCTTAATGAATATCAACCCCATAATTGGTGGTATTGGAATAGCCGGGATATTTGCTGCTCTTGTCTCCACGGTTGCTGGTATATTGTTTGGTTGTGCTTCTATTATGGCAAAAGATGTTTGGCAAAGAGGACTTCACCCGGGGACAGATGATAAATATTTAGCCAAATGGACCAGATTGTGGATTCTTATCATTGGAGTTAGTTCTGCTTTTGGAGCCATGACTTTACCTAAAATATTACACCAAGCCTATTTTGTCTATTCTATAAGAAGCGCTTTAATGATTTGTGTGGCTTTCGGTCTTTGGTGGAAGGCGGCCCATCCCAATGCAGCGTTCTGGAGTATGATCGTAGCTTTAATAGGTGGTACTATGTACCAATTTAATATTCCAATTGATTTCCAAGCATTTTTTCATTTACATATCGCCATATGGTGTGGCTTATTAAGTTTTATCACTTTTATAGCAATAAGCGTATTTTCTAAATGGACTTCTCAGACGGCAAGTGAACTCCCACCACTGGCTCGTTCGTATCATAATTAAAGAAAGGAGAAATAGTACCTTTGTATATTTATCTTTTCCCTGGATTTCTTAAATTAGATTTAATTATATGGGGCATACTAATAGTTATTTTTTTATTGTTTGCACGATATATATATAAATTGCCAGCAGATTCAATTTTAAATGCAAAGGCTAAGGCAATCGAAAATAAAAATAGATTGGGAATTAAAATATATAGAATATAATAAGATCGTTTAATTTTATTTTATTCCAAGTAGGAAATTAACTAAAGCTTCAGAGGGTTGAAAAAATTCACCTCCATGCCTATAAAAAATCAATAAATATAGACCATATTTTCCTCCTTTCCTTACAATAATTAATTTTGTTTAGTCAGCTATTCCTTGGTTTCCTTTAGCCGATAAGAATTACCATTCATATTTAGCATATATGACTTATGGGTAAGCCTATCTATCATAGCTGCGGTCATAACCGAATCTAGAAAGATTTCATCCCATCCCTCAAAGGAGAAATTGGTGGTAACGATGATTGATTTTCTGCCAACATTAAGGGAGAGATGGGTAAAGAGCAGTTCTGATCCTTCTTTATCATAAGGATATATATCCTAGCTCATCAGCTATAACCAGATCGTACTTTTCAAATCTAGCCTCCACCCCTCTTGGGATATTTTCTAACCTTAAACCACACTCCCTTGTATCTTCTAATCCTGGAAGCCTTATTTGTTTACTGGTCTGTTTTATTTGATTGATCAGCTATTTTTTCATACACTCACCCCCATTAAGATCTCGGCATAGATGTTGGCTATCTTCTTAGAACTAGTTTCTATATCAGGAGAGTGAGCAACCTTTTTAGGGATATCATTATTCTTTTCTACTATCGTCCTTTTCTTCTCGGTACTGATGCCGCTAGGGTTAATCTTTTTTAAAAGAGTTATGGCTTGTTCTACAACTAACAGGTTATGGGCAGCAATCAGCTAAAGCAGCTCGATAAAACTCTTCTCTTTGCCTTTATAATACTTTTGGTATATCCTTTAGTTTTGGCTTAAGCTTAAGTCAAGGCGCTAATTCTGAAGTATAAGGGTTTTAGCATAAAAACGTTTTAATGTCTACTTATATTTCAATAGATAGGAGGAGAGAAAATGTCTTTAGAAGTAAGTGGATTAAAATTATATAGTGTGGATGAAATTGCAGAGATGTTGAAAAGTACCGCGCCTACTATAAGATCTTATTTTAGGGAAGGAAAAATTAAAGGGCAAAGAATCAACGGAAAATGGTATATCATAAAAGATAATCTTAAAAATTATCTGAGTGGAGACTATCCGGTGCCTTCCAAATAAATATTTTAATAAATCTATTTTAATTATTTTGTTTAAAGTTAATATTTAAATATTTTATAAAATAGGATAATAAATATTGTTATTATCTTCTGATTTTTTGTTTTTAGTGTTACAATTATAAATACAAAAGGGAGTGCGATTTGCCAAAATTACACTCCCTTTAATATGAATATACCGAAAGATTTAACATCCACTTTCCTTTCGGTTTTTTTGTTTTATTAGATTTAATTATTTTTCCAGAAGTTATAAAAATACTGCAAAAATTAACAGATCATGCTCAGCTTAAAACTATTCAGGCCTGGAGGGTGATTTACAGGTTAAACCCTTAATTCATACCATGCCAAAAAAGGGTTTAAATTATATTTAAAAGCATAAATGAGTACATAAAATATGATTATAGTCTAATACCGATTAATAGCGAAAAGGAACCTTATGTCTATTGGAAATCTTTCCAATATAAAAAAGCAAACATAGAAGATGTTTTTGGTTGGTATAGTAAATTTTCCGATGTAAATATTGGAATAGTTACCGGGAAAATAAGTAAATTAGCGGTTATTGATGTTGATGATCTTAATCTGTTACCGGAGCTAGAAGAATTATTACCAGAGCTAAATGGAACAACCAGGGTTAGAACGAGAAGGGGTTATCATTACTATTTCTCTCTCAATGGCGAACAGGTTAAAAGCACCAATAGCTTATTCGGTAAAAGACTCGAATTAAAAAGTGATGGGAATTATGTTGTGGCTCCCCCGTCAATAATAAAAAAACATCAATATGTTTATGAAATTCCTCTTAGTGGAATGCTGCCCATACCAAGATTATTAATCGAAAAAGAAAATGAGCCAGTTTCTTATGAAGAGGATAGAAAGCACAAAACTTTTAAAATACCAAAATATCACGGTAAAAAAGCTGACTGCATACGCCAGATATTAAGCAGGGATTTAGAGGAAGGAGAGAGAAAATAAAAGAGTGTATTAAAGAAGGAAAAATAAAGAAGCAAAAATAAAAATTTGACAAATCTATTTTTTTAATGTATTATACATATATAATGGAATGTAAAATATGTATAATAATAATTAAAAGACTAAGCCTTTAGGAAGCAATAAAAATGTCAGAAGAATATAAAATAACCACTGACAAGAGAATATTAGACGACAAAATTTTTGATACAGATATCCTTGGACAATATGATTATATTTATGACGAGGCGTTTCCTTTTTTAAACAGCAAAGGGAGACTCGATCTTAGAAATATTAAGTTTATAAATCCTTATGGCGCACTAGGAATACTAATTTTATGTGAAGCTATTTTAGATAGTTTTGGAGAAAAAGCGGATTTGCTTCTGCCAGGGAGTAGCGATGAATCTGAAGTTACCTCGTGGATGGGCAGCCTTGGATTTTTAAATATGCTTCAGGGAGTGGCAAACGTAATAGGGGTTTCTCCCCCTCTTTATAATTTTAACGGTCCCAGCTATATTCCAGTTTCCAAAATAGATAACCTTGAAGATGTAGAAAATGTTGTTGTTGAATTGTTTTCTAAAGTGCGGCCAATTCTTATTAACAAATTAAATTATAAAGAAGAAGAAAGTTATCGGGCTGCAACTCTAATAGCAGAACTTTGCCAGAATATATGTCAACATAGTGCACTGGAAGGGGAAAAGCCTCATGGATATATAGTTATGCAGGCCTACAAGAGTAGCTTAAAGCTCGCCGTTATGGACTTAGGAAAAGGTATTCCCAAAACAGTAAAAAGTAAATATAAATTATATGAAAAAAGAGATGATGGTGACATTATTTGTTGCGCTTGCAAAAAAGGAATTCTTTGCGAAGATCATTTTAGCTTAGGATTATACCGGACTTTAGAAATTATAAAAGGAGGAAGGGGTATTTTAAATATTCGATCTGGGAACGCAAAAATGCTTTTTGATTACCATAATAAAAATAGCGTAGGAAATAAAAAAATTCCAACACCTTTCTTTTTAGGAACGCAAATAGGAATTTATTTACCTAGAAAAGAACAAAAAAGAGGAGGCTTAGAAGATGAGTTTGAAGAAGGTATCTTTTAAAGTAAAAGAGGGAGGAAGCGTAAATGAAGGGTTTTTAATGACAAGAGAGAGAGGCAGAAAAACAAAGGAAGTAATCTGGGCTAAAATTTCAGAACTTTCGCCAAATACTATTCTGGAAATGGATTTCAGTAATATTAAATTTATGGATGTGTCTGGGGCAGATGAAGCGGTGGTTAAGATTGCAGCAAGACTTGAAGCCGGAGAATGTCCTGACAGGTTTATAGTTTTATCTCATGTAGATTTACAACATAAAGAGAATATCGAAACTGCTCTTAAGGTAAACAAGAAAGCGGTTATTGTTAAAGAAGACGGCAGTTGGTATATTTGGGGGGATTTAATTAGCAGCTATAAAGAGATTATTCATAAGATTACAGAAAAAGGTTCTATGACTGCAAGAGAGATTCAGGAGGAAATGAATTATAAAACGGTTAATGAGGCTTCTACCAAGCTCGGATTACTTTATAAAAAATGCTTAATAGCTCGCGAGCCATATAGAGAAGCCGTAGTGGGGGGAGGCCGACAGTTTAGATATATTAGCCTTATCTAATAGATAGGAATGATAAAAAGAAGCGTTTTTAGAGGGGAGTTATAGAGCTTTTATTATCATTGTTGCTTAATAAAATAAAGATTTAGTTATTATAATAAATGAAAAGGGAGTGTCCAAACTGCAAATTTTAACACTCCCAATTCACAAGTTATTTAGAGAAGCTATTTTCATTTTTACCTCTCTTGTTTGTATTGTAAACTTTTTTTCAATAATTGTAAATCTTTTGTAAATTATTTGTTAAAAAATAGGCAAATTTATAAAGAATTAGTAAGTTAAGAAGAAGAACGGTAGCCGTCCTTTTTATTCTAACCGATCACCCTGGCTAGGCCTTAAAGATAGCCAGTGAATATACGAAGTTTGATGAAGATAGAATATTATTAATCAACGAAGATATAGAAAGGAGAGATAATCCCATATTAAAAGAGCTTAATCAAGGTAATTTTAAACAAGAGGAACAAAAAGAGGCAGAACTCTACCCGGAGATTTGCGATGGTTATGAAGCAATAAATGAGGACGGGGAATGGGTTATTGTAAAAAACCCAGAGGCGTTTACTGCCTATGCCAGAGAATATGTATTTTCAGGGGTTATTGCGACAATGAGTAGCAGCACAGTTAAGGTTTTAAATATTTTAGCCAGCCTAGTAGGTAAGCGAAGATTTACAAAAGCAGGGAATAAAAGAATTGTCTACTATTCAGGGTTGTCTGATGATAAGGTAAAAAGAGCGTTAAGAGAATTGAAATATTATAACGTTATTGTTATTAACTATATACCTGGTGGCAGCAGAACTAAAAAGTTAAGGCGTATCACAATACACAGATGGGATACAGCCTTGCCTTTATTAATCAAGGAAAATAAAGTTGTAATGAAAGACAATAAAGTTACTTTTGTTATGCCGTATCCTTATAAAAGGGAAGGTGTAAAAAGCACCTATAGTATGGGTGTAAAAAGCACCCTTACAAGTGTAGTAGGTAATTAAGCGTAGGTGTATCTCTTCTCTGATGCTTATCTTATAGTCTTAATAGAGGCATTAAGAGATATTAGGACATTAGAGAGAAAGGGGAGAAATACGTAAGAGGAAAGCTTTAGTCTTACTGTGTTGTTCCTCCCCCCTGGTCTTAATAGAGAGATATTAGAGAGCAGCGGGGCGGCCCAGGGCAAAGGGATATTAAAAAGTATTAGAAAAAAGACGCGCCGCCAAAAATGCAAACGGGGTTTTAAGTATTAATGAAAGGAGAAATTAAAATTGCAAAAAAAATCTTTAGAGAAAACTAAAACAAATGTGGGTTCTCCCCAAGAGACCAATAAAAAAGAACTTAATAAATTAGAATTAGAAGCCCTAGACAAGTGGAGAAAGAGAAAGGAAGAAAGAGTAGGGCCACCAAAGTTTGAAAAAGGGAAAAGAGAGAACGAATTAGTACTAAAAGAAGAGGTTGCTTTTAAAATAGCTCCCCAAATGATGGAGACTATAGGATCATTAGATATTGACTTTTTTTTCACTATGATGTCCCAGGCCATAGGCACCCTTTCAACGGAGGGAGATGAAAAGAAAGCTAACTTTGTTGCTGCTTTTATGCACGGGCTTAAACCAAGAGACGAGATGGAAGGGGCTTTGGTAACTCAGATGGTAGGGGCTCATAATCTCATTATGAACTATATGAAGCGGGCTATGCTGCCAGATCAAACAGTAGACGGAGTAAATGCCAACACCAATAGAGCCTATAAGCTTATGAACATATTTTTAAAACAGATAGAAGCTCTTAATAAATACAGAGGTAAGATGGTAGAACAAAAAGTAATAGTAGAACACGTCCATGTCCACAGCGGAGGGAAAGCAATAGTAGGGCATTTAGAAGGCAGGCAAATGGGGGGAGGGGAGAAAGATAGAAGATAAGGCTAAACCCCACGAAAAGCGGAGGGGATGGCTCAAAAACGATAACCCACCGGGTGATTTTATGAAGGCTCCCCGATGTGGAGCTAAAACCCGAAAGGGCGCACCGTGCCAGGCACCCGCCATGAAAAATGGTAGGTGTAGACTACACGGGGGAAAGAGTACCGGGCCTAAAACTCCGGAAGGAATAGAAAGAATAAGACAAGCTCATCTCAAACATGGAAGATATACGAAAGCCACCATAACCTCCAGAAAAGAATTTAATTATTTGCTAAGACAATATAGAGAAATCATAGGCAAGATAAACGAGCTCACCTAGAGCTCTCAGGATATTCCAGAAGGTTGCAATTTAAGTTATTAGGGGAGATATTCCGGGGCCTGCAAAGAAATACTCTTTTTAAGCGATACATCTTAATGGAGGTGGGGTTTGTGTGGCAAGGCTATAAGATGCGCCGTAGGAGCAAAAATAGAGGGTATTTTAGGGGTAAATAGAGCAATTATCGATAAATCTAAAAGTATCTCAAAAGAGAGTTACTGCTCTAAAGGGCCTAAAAGGGTTTAAAGGATAATTGGATTTACAGAGTTATGGTCTGGCTGCTCCAGGCAAGGTTAGAAATATATCAGTTTTCAGGCAGTTACTCGGGCAAAACCAGAGCAATGATTAATGAATGAATGACATAAATGACATAATAAATAGACAAAAAAGGTAAAAAAAATTATTTCTTTTAAAGGAAATGGAATAAAATGGAATAATAAATAGACAAAAGGGGTTTACTACTTAAAAGGGCCTAATAAGATACGCCGGTAAATTCGACAAAATCCGATAGCAGGTCCCGGCAATAACGACGAAAATCGAGAAATAGGTTTGAGCAAATCTCAAAATATCTCAAAGGAATCACTCCGGATATTAACCGATTAAGCGGTGATAAGCGGTTGCGTAAAGTCGCAGAAATCGCAAAAGAAGGTTGTTATAAATAACAAAAAATAAGAAAAGTTTACCGCTAAATCGGAGAAAATCGGTGAAAGTTTTCAGGCGAATCAAGAAATATCGAGAAAATTACAACGATAAATCGTTGAATATCGTTAAAAATAATAGGTGGTATCCTGTAAATAGGTGAAAATAGGATAAAAGTTTCCAGATAAATCGGGGAATATCGCGGTCCACACTACAAAAACTACAAAAAAGCAGGTTTCTTGAATGCCGCAAAAAGAACAAAAAGGACAGAAAACAGACAAAAAGGGAAGCTAAAAAATTTCTTACAAAATATAAAATAGCCTGGTCATATCAGAAGCCTTATAAATATACCTTTTTAAGAAATAAATAAGAAAAATTATAGTGGATTATAGTGGACTATTCAGGGGGTAGATCTCCCTTTAATTGTAATAAAAGGTTACATTTTCAGGTTAACTAAAGTCAACCTTTTAAGGTCCGGGGAGATAGACAAAAATAGACATTTCAATTGTTAGAAAAGGTAGATGTTTTATGTTGAGAAAAATTGGATTTTTATGTTGGAAAAGGTAAGTATTTCAGTTGACAAAAGTTGACATTTCAGGCGGTATAAAATTGCAGTGATCCTGCAGTAAAATTTCAGGGTATAAGCAAAATTAAGATAGCCCGGTATTGTTACAAAAGTTGACATTTTCAGGTTTACAAAAGTTTACTTTTTGGGTTGAGGAAAGCTGAGGTTTAAATGCAGTTATAATCATAGAATACCAGGAGAGAGAAAAAAATCACTCCAAGATTGATTTTAAGGTGGGTCTTTTAGGGTGGGTGGTATCATTGTGCCTATTATATAAGGGTTTTAGAGAGATAGAGAGAGGAAAAGAGGACCAAGAGATACACGCTATATATAGGGGTATATCTTCAGGAATAAACAAATAGTATGATGTGGAAAGAACATAATACAGGAAAGCCCTTATTTATAAAGGTTACAGATACAAACATATATTTTAGTCCCATAATCTTTATAATGTAAAGTAATTATGATATTCAATTTTTTTCTATAAGATAGCATCGTAATATAATGTTTTATATGGTAATATTAAAGAAAAATAACAGGAGGGTTTAGAGTTATGGTTATAAAAGTAGGTAAAAAGAAACTGTATTCAGTAAAGGAACTCACTTCTATGCTTCACATAACACCGTTAACCATATGCGAATATTTCAGAAAAGGAAAAATTAAGGGTGGTTTTAAGATCGGTAAGAATTGGTATGTAAGCGAAGAAAACTTAGAAGCATTTTTAGGGGGGGATACTAAATAAAAGCCATGAATACCCGGGAAGAAATTATTGACCTTTTGTCTAAAAGCAAAAGACCTTTGGGGCCTAAAGCCATTGCCTTTGAACTTAAAAAAAGCAGTGTGAATATAAGGAAGATCCTATCTAACCTATGTAAAGAGGGGAAGATTGCCAGGGCTGGCTATGGTGAATATAAATCAAGTGTGAATGTCTTAGATAAAAGTGTGAATGTTTTAGGTGAAGGTGTGAACGTCTTAGATAAAAGTGTGAATATCGAGGCTCCGGGGATAAAAAAATTGATTAATAAGGAAATCCGCAAATACCGGAAAGCATACTTACAAAAGCTAAAAGTGAATGATCCCGAAGCCTATGAGAAGATAAAAAAAGCAAGACGCGAATATTATAAAAGATGGCGGGCTGAAAATCCGGACTACAATAAAAAATGGCTCAGATCATATCATAAAAAATATCCGGAGAAGTTCCAAGAATACCAGAGGCGATACTGGTTAAAAAAGGCTCTATCTTAGACATGGTGTTTTAACTGGATTGAAGAAAAGTAGAAGGATATCATAAGGGCTTTAAATTTGAGGGGCTTCAAAACGCAAAATTGAAGCTCTAAATTTAGCCTGGTTAGTAAATATAAAGTTAACCTTAAAAGCTAAAGAAACGTTACCAGGTTAAAAATTAGGGGATATTCAGGGTATTCTAAGAAAGTTATCAGATAAAAGGGGTATTTAAGAAAATGAAAAGGAAATATTTTTTGTTAATTTTACTTTTAATATTACCTATATTTTTATCAGGCTGTTGTTTATTTGAAAATTTGAGTGCTGATGTTGTAATAACTAAGTGGGAACAAGATTATTCCGGCGGAAAGTGGAGCGATCAAGCGAAAGTTTATTATAAGATAACTAATACCGGAAACGTGGAGATTGGTTTTTATAATATTTGGTTTGGTATTTATTGCGAAGATGGAAGCGTTTGGGAAGATTTTAATACTCTTGGGTTATCTGTTGATGTGGGACATTCTGAATCTCGCACTTGTTGGATAGATGTGGGGAGTAATAAGAAAGTTATATCGGTTGAGGTTACTAATCTGAAATTAGATTATTTCCCTAATCAATAGGATGATTCTTTAAAGGGCTATCAAATAATCAAGGAGGGATTTTAAGGTGAAAAGGAAAATTTTAATATCGTTCTTTGTCATACTTTTAATTTTAGCCTTAACCGGTTGCGATGAGATGGTTGCTCCGGAATTAACTGATAGGTTTTTGGCAGAGGAAGCAGTTTATAAGTATTGGCAGGCAATTATTAACCGGCAATATGAATTGGCTAAATGTTACTGTATAATCGGCGGAATTTGGGATAATAAGGTTGACGAATGGGAAGAATATATCAATATTAATTCTGAAGGTGAGGCTTCCTTTTTAATGATTTATTTCGATAAGTTTTATAAACCGACTGAGATAATTGGAGATAATGCTGTTGTATATGCAAGAATTATTACCGATAAAATAGTTGAACCCACTAAAAAAATGAATGGAATAGATATCGATATCTTTGAATACGAAACAGAATTAATTAAGCAAAATTACCCATACGGAAATTGGGAACTTAAATAAAATTTAAAAAAGAAATCAAATTTCGGTGATCCGGTTTTTCTCGGGACAGAGTTATCCGGACCGCTGATCCCTGCTCCCCGGGCTTAGTATTTCTTCCCGGGGGCAGGTTATTTAAAAATTAGAGGTGATTAATTGTGGTTGCCATTAAAAAATTTATTGAGTTATCCCGGGTTATCGCTGATAAGATCTTATTTTTCTTATTTGATCCTAAAAGGTCAAGGTGGTAATCATAAAGAAATGGCGTTAAAACTAAAGGATTTAGAAGAAACGAGGTCTTTTTATAAGGTGGAATTAGAGAAGGAAGAACTAGCAGGGGGAGAAAGAGATTCATTTTTAAAGGCTCTGGGAATTATTGAGAAATGTATTGAGAGAGAAGAAGAAGCCGAGAAAAAAAGAAAGGATAATAAATTTATTGTCTATGATCAGATAAGGCGGTGATCCTGTGGCCATTAAAAAATTTATTCTCGAACTTTACCGGACTATCGCTGATTTTATTTTAAATCGTTCATAAGAAAAGGACATAGAAAAGGCTTTTAAGAAAAAACTTAAAGCTCTAAGGGGATACGATTTTGTTTTCTTAGATTGTCCCCCGAGCTTGAGTTTAATAAACCTTAATGCTTTGGAATATGCAGAAGAGATATTTCTACCGGTGAGTATGGATTATTTAGCTCTTAGAGGAGTAAAGCAGGTTATAGAATTATTATCCGAGAATATTAAGCTAACAAAAATAATACCCACTTTTTATGATAAGAGGACCAGGAAAAGCAAAGAGATATTAGAAGATTTAAAAAACTTCTTTAAAGATAAGGTTACTAAACCTATAAGAGTGAATGTTAGAATATCAGAGTGCAGTAGTTTTCATAAAACAATTTTTGAGTATGATCCTGGCAGTAGAGGGGCAATTGACTATAAAAGTTTAGCTGAGGAGATAATAATATGAGAAGAAGAACTGGCGAAAGTATGAAGGATTTAATGTTGGGTGAAGAATTGTATAAAAAGAAACCTACCAGTAAGACAGTAAAACAGCATACCAGTAAGCTGGTAATAATAAGTAAAATTGACCAAACATAAAGGAATGGAACATGTATATTTTTATAGATGAAAGTGGTGATTTAGGAGAAAACAAAGCACACAAATTCTTCATAATTGGAATGATTTTTTGTAAAAATTTACATATTGTAGAGAAGCTAAATCAAATAATTAAAAAACACAATAATTTCTTATGGAACAATGGTTGGCCAAGGGATGTAGAAATTAAAGCTTATACTCTTTTTAACTATAAAAGCATACCAAAGATTATAAATAGCAACATCGCAATAAGTCCAAAAAAATATCTTAATGAAATATATAGAGACATAAATAAAATAGATATAAAAGCTGGTTTTATTATTCATAAACCAGAAAATCAAGGTGAAGCATTTAAATGTCTCCGAAAAGAAAAAATTTACAATTTTTTATCAAAAAAACTCTTCATCGCTTGTTTCAAATATCTGGAATCTCCTCTATTTATAAATGTTGATCAAAGAACTACTACATTAATAAAGAAAGAAAAAATGATTGATAAAAATGAACAAAGACTTAATTTAAGTTATATAGGATATATAGAAAATGAACTAACGTATCAGTTTGCTACCTGGCATTACATTCAGCCTGAGATCGAAATAGAATTTAGAAATTCAAAACGCGTGAAGGGCTTACAGGCAGTAGATTATCTTTCTTGGGCTATTAGAAAGAAGCATGAAGGTAAATGCTTTTGGGCAAATTTAATCAGTGGAATAGAAAAAATAGAGGAAGTAGATAATTTTTAAATAAAATAAAAAAGCAGTGTTTGCATTGGCTTCGGCTAGGATACACCCAGCTTATCGGGAATTGATTTTTTTTACCAATTCGTGACTCCACCGCTTTACACTGCAATTTGAATATATCATAACTAAAAAAAAATGTCAATATTTTTTACATAAATAATAAATTGAGATAGTAAAAAAAGAAGGTACCAAATTATCACAAAATATCGTCCAAAGAGGAGCTATGTTTCAAAAAATCCCCCAAAGCGTTATCGACAAATAGCAAACCTTAAAAGAGGCAAAGAACCTGGATCGCTTGAAAAACTAAAACATTTAAAATTAGAAAAAAAAGAAATTACAGGACCTGAATATCATAGAATTTGCAACCGATCCCGATTATTTAGGTTTATCCTTTGAAAAAAGGCCGGCGCAAGAAGTTATTCTCAGGGCTTTATATGGCCTTCCTTTAGACGAAAAACAATTAGAAATTTATCAAAAAATCACTAAGAATAAAAAGGAATTCGAAGCCGGAATAGATATTATATACATATCAGAGGCTTTGGGACATAGAAATATTAAAACCGCAAGAAGATATTTAGGGATCACACAAGACGATGTTAAGAAAGCTTTCAAGAATTTTACAATTTAAGAGAAGCAAGTTTTTAACGATAAAAGTAAAAAGAAGAAGGGAATCATAGGGGGCTAAAAAAAGAAGGGCTTTAAAATCAAAACACGGGCGTTTTTTTTGGCCTAATTAACGGAAATACTATATATACCATTACTTTTAGCTGTTTTGAAGATTAAAGGGTATAAAGGGGGTAAGTAAGTGTAAGGTTATAAGCGAGCATAGAAGCGCTGTAGGATCAAAAATAGAGGGTTTTAGGGGATAAATAGAATAATTACAGATAAATCCCAAAGATGATGATTAGTAATGGGCAATGGCACAAAAGGCACAAAAATACTATTTTTTTAGGCTAACAAAAAAACGACAAAAAAGGGTTACTGCTCTAAAGGGTCTAAAAGGGTTTAAAGGATAATTGGATTTACGGGGTTATGGTCTGGGCTGGCTCGAGGCAAGGTTAGAAATATGTCAGTTTTCAGGCAGTTACTCGGGCAAAACCAGATTAATGATTAATGAACAAATGACATAAATGACATAATAAATAGACAAAAAGGGTTTACTACTTAAAAGGCCCTAATAAAATACACCGATAAATCCGATAGAGCAGTGCCCGTTAATAACGACGAAAAACGTGGAATAGGTTTTGAGTAAAAGCCCAAAGAGATCACTCCGGATATTAACAAATCTAACCGTTAAATCGGTGAAAATCGGTGCGATAAATCACAGAATATCACAGAAAGGCAACCCGACAAATCCGACAATAAAACACTTTCTATAATTCCACAAATACACACACTTTTAGAAGGTTTCTAAATGTAACAAATGTAACAAAAAAACACTTTTTAAAGAGGCAAAATTATACTGCATTTTGCTGCACTAAATCAGAGGTTAATATCTTTTCAATTGTTACAAAAGGTCAACCTTTTAGTTGAGGAAAGTTGAGGTATCAGGTTAACGAAAGTTAACCTTTTTAGTTAAGAAAAGTTAAAATGTAAGAAAGGTTAATTAAAAAGGAAAAGAAGCTATGAAAGAAAAAGAAAAACATAGGTTAGCTTATGAATACTATTTTATGCTTGGTGGGTTTGTAAGTAAAAGAAGCAAAAAGGAAACAACAAAGAAGTTAGATATTAAAAGGGGTAGCAATTTTTATAAAAATATTGGTAGCCTTTCCGGTAGAAGAAGTTTACTCCGGGTAGCGCGTAAGTTTAATGTTTCAAGAACTGCAGTAAATAACTGGTATAAAGCTTTTAACTGGGAAGGAAGGGTCCGGGAAAGGGATCAGGAAATACAAAGAAAGGTAATTGAAAAAGGTAGTTAAAAGTAGCACGTAAGTTTACAGTTTAACAGTATTTTTATTTAACTATCTTAAGTTTTCTTTAGTTTTTAAAGGAAATTATAAGCAGTCAAATGATATATACCATAGAATTAGTAAAGGTTTGAGATGATTTAATAAAGAAGCAATGGCAGTTTTACTTAAGATTTACCGGATAATTAAAAAAACGAGTCTCTACGATGTATTTTAAGGGGGGCCTTTTAAAGGCTGTGGTATGATTCTACCTTACTTTTTTAACTAAATGCCAGGGCAAAAAAGGAAGTGAAGATAAATAATTAATAAAGTAGAAAAACAAAAAAGAATATATCAAATTAGTTTATTATTAAGAAGGAAACCGATACCCTTTATATTGCAATTCATTGCACAAAACTGGGGTTTGGAAAAGCGACAAGCCTATAATTACATTGAGTTGGCCAGAAAAGAATGGCAAAAATATTTTTCTCATTTAAAGGGTAGTGGAATGAGTTATCATATAGCTCAATTAAGAGATTTAAAAGACCAGGCCTATAGTAGGAAAGTGGTTATAGGAAGAGGTGATAATAAGGAAACAGTTATCATCGCTGATTTGGGATTGGTATTTGAAATAACCAAAGAAGAAGCAAAACTAATGGGGATTTACCCTGCAGAAAAACATAAAATAGATGAGATTAAGAAGATTATTATTATCGGCAAAAAGGAAAAAGATGATGATGAAGAAGAATACAGGAAACCATAATTGATTTAAGACAATTTGAATAGGTTGATCATACCTTACTTTTTAACTAAATAATCAAAAGAAGTTTACAAAGTTTACAAAAAAATGACAAAAAGAGGGCTTTTCTTTTAGCAGTTATTCGGGGGAAAATTTCGCTAAAAATAAAATTGCTACATTTATTAAAACTCTTATAATTTAAGGGTTTTAAGAGATAAAGAAGAAAAAATATATTAGAATATATTAGAAAATTAGGGGGTAGTATTATCCTCAAAATTAGGCAGGGGTTATGCCAGCGTTATACCAAAATAATGTCCCTCAAATGTCCCGTTTTTTAAAGGTAACAAATCTAACAAAAAATGGACAAAAAAGAAGGGTTTAAAAGAGGATAACAAATAAGCTGTAATTCTAAAATTAATATTTTGAATCATTTTTTATTTTGTTCACTTTTAAATATTTCGTCGAAAAATGAAAACACAATAATCCAACTTTGGCGTATACTTATAATTGTTGTTATTAAAGTTAAGGCCAATAAATATTTAGGTATATTATTGAGACAAATAGCCATATTATTAATATTGAGTTGAAAGAGGCCTAACTCTTTTTCAAATAAGTATGTTAGGGTAGTGATTATACATAGTAGAATTGGCAGAAAATGAACTGGAACTACTAGTTCGACAAGCTTATAATATTTTTTAATATCAATTGTGAATACTAAAATAGTAAGGTGTAGTACAAGGGCGGTTAATAAAGCTATACTAATATTCATTGTTTCTTCCATTGAATTTACAAATGAGACAATAAAAGGATTCTATTATTATTTTACTTTCTCTTTTAATTCCTTGCCTGCCTTAAAGAATGGTACATTTATAGCTTTTACTTGGATTTTTTCGCCAGTACGTTGATTTTTGGCCATTCTAGTAGCTCTTTTTCTGGTACCAAAAGAACCAAAACCTGGCACCCTAACCGTTTCTCCTCTGGCTAAGCAATCCTCAATATTTTCAAATACAATATCGGTGTTTTTTTTAGCTTTACTTCTTTTCCATTCTATTGCTGCATCTCTTCCTGAACTCCCAGCGGAAAAGCCACTTTTGAATATATTTAGCATAGAAAGTTTTTTTGTTTTTTCCATTTTAACAACCAACACACATTTTTAATTTTTTTTATAATTTTGATAATCAAATCTATATCTTAATTTAAAATACACTTTGTAAAAGTTTATGTCAATAATCTTTTTATTTAATATATGCGCAACGTAAAATAATATTTATTATTATACATTAAATAGCTAAAAATGTTTAACTTTGTAGTATGAATATTTGACATAAGCGTTTTATGTGTGATAATATATAAGCAAAGTATCTATTTAGCAAAGGAAAAAATATGATAAAGCCTAAAAAATTAGTAGGTTATTGTAGGGTAAGCACAGATAACCAAAAAGAAGAAGGAACTATTGAGATCCAGGAAAAGAGCCTAATGGGATATGTTGAGAAAAATAATTATGAATTACTAAAAGTATTCAAGGATAATGGGATAAGTGGCGGATCTGAATTAGAAAATAGACCAGGGCTAGCAGGGCTTTTTAATTATTTAGAAGGCAATCCCGAAATAGAGGGGATATTAATTTTCAAGTTAGATAGATTAGCCAGGGATCTTTATATCCAGGAGCATTTAATCAAAAAATTAGAGGAACTTAATAAAAAACTTATCAGCATAAAAGAACCTAATTTAGATAGTAAGGACCCAATGAGAAAGGCTTTCCGGCAGTTTATGGGGATAGTATCCGAATTAGAAAAAGCTTTTATCACTATGCGACTTAGCGGAGGAAGGATTAATAAGGCTCAAAAGGGCGGTTATGCCGGAGGGGCCACTGCTTTAGGATATAAAATAAAAAACAAAGAACTGGTAATCGATGAGGAGCAGGCAAAAATAATCAAAATGATATTTAAGATGAAAAGATATAAGAGGATGGGCTTAAGAGAGATAGCCCGAGAATTAAATAAAAATAGCGTACCTACCGCAAGGGGCGGTAAGTGGTACGGTGGGACCATTAAATACGTTTTAGAAAATTCTCTTTATAAAGGCTTGGCTCATTATAAAGATAATAAAGTCAAAAATATAGGTTTGGCCTTAATTTAAAGGCTTTGAGTTAAATACCTGTATAAATAATATGTATTTTTTATACAGCATACAATGTATATAAATAAAAATTCATCTCAGAGTATACCAACATTTGGAGCGCAAACAAAGTAATTTGATATTTTTAAAATTTATAACGGGGGTAATATGACAGAAAATAATATAACTTTATTTAGTTTTAATAGTGGTTCTAATAAAAAAACGGATTTGGGAACAGAATCTATAATCAATCAAGATATGTTTTTAGAAATTTTATCTAAAATTGAAGAAGCAAATGAGAATGGTAAAATAAAGTTAGAAACTAATAAAGTAATTGGAATTGTACAAAACACTAGAAAAGATAATTTGGGCCTTTTAAACATTTCTTCTAACGGTGGTACTGCAATAATTAATAAAGAGGTATTAGTAAATGAGTTAAATCAGATAATAAACGCACAAACTATTAAAAGAGCAAAATATTATATTAGTCGTCTTAAGAAAAGTTTGACTGAAATTAAAACCAGCAAAATTAATGATTTAAATCTTAATAGGTGGAAAGAATATAACGATATACTTACAGATAGTTTATGGATTTTAAATAAAAGAGATAATTCTGGGGCGCACAATGCAGGGTATTGGGGCAATTTCATTCCTCAAATACCACACCAGTTTTTAAGAAGATATACAAAACAGGGTGAATATGTTTTAGATGCTTTTTTAGGTAGCGGAACAACACTGATTGAATGTAAAAGATTGGGTAGAAATGGTGTTGGCGTAGAACTATTGCCAGAAGTTGCAGAAATGGCAAAGAAAAATATTTCTTTTGAAAAAAATATATTTAATGTTAAAACAGAAGTTATTAATGCGGACAGTGCTGAATTAAATTTTAAAAGAGAGTTGGAAAATAGAGGTATTAAATCAGTTCAATTTTTAATAATGCATCCGCCTTATTGGAATATTATTGAATTTAGCAAGAACGAAAAAGATTTATCAAACGCTAAAAGTCTTGAAGATTTTTTAAATCTCTTTGGAAAAATTGTAGATAACACCTATGATGTTTTAGATAAAGGTAGGTATTTTGCAGTAGTAATTGGGGATAAATATTCGCAGGGAGAATGGATACCTTTGGCATTTTACGTTATGAACGAAGTTTTAAAGAGAGGATACGTTCTAAAATCTACAATAATTAAGAATTTTGAGGAAACAAAAGGTAAAATGAATCAAAAAGAACTATGGAGATATAGAGCATTGGTCGGTGGGTTCTATATCTTTAAACATGAATATATATTTTTATTCAAGAAGGTGAAAAAATGAACTTAATTGAAATTGAATTAGAATTAAAAAAAAGACTATCCTACCCATATTTATGGGGTAGAAAACAGAATAACTATTACAATGGACAGACTAATTTTATCTATGAAATAAAAAGCTTTGAAAAATTATTAGAAGAAATAAACATTAGGTTTAAGGGCAAAAATGATTATAATAATTTTTTCAATTATGCCTTAAATCGTTGGTATAATTACTGGTCAGCAAGAGCCGCTGAAGATATATTTTGTTCTTTACCAAATATTGTACCTGCTAAAAATGAAAGAGATAGGTTAGTAGATTTTTCGATTTATGGCATTAATTTCGATCACAAGTCATCAGTTTTCCCAAAAGGATATGATGGAACATTTGAAGATGCCTTAAAAAATCCAGGAGATTTATGTGAATGGCTTTATGAAAATCAAAGCCAAGAGCAAAGAAAACATCTAAAAAATAGATTATTCATTATTCTTTATTCGCCCCAGGGCAATCATTGGAAATTAAAGGCCGAAATATCTTTAATTAAGACTAGAATTGAAGGGTACGTCAATAATTTTAATAAGGATAAATTAATAAAAATCTCACTAGAAAAAGATAGTATCACTTTAAGCGATATAATTTGGGTGGTAAAATAATGGCAACAACACATGTTTTTATTGTTGATACTACAACATTCAAATTACATTTAGAATATTTGTTTGCTGGTACTGGTGCAGCTGATAAGGTAGTAGATTTTAACAATAAACAATTAACAGCTTTACCGCATACAACTGAAAATAATTTAGTGGGAATGATTGCGGACTCCCAAAGATTGCGAAAAGGTGATTTTGTCATGTTTTATTTACAACAAAAATATTCTGAGAATGTTTATGAGGGAAAATTTTATGGAATATTTAAGGTTAAAGAAGATTTGTCTTTTTTAGATAATAATGATTCTGGGCAATTCTTAAAAAATGAATTAGTAAAATCCTTAACTTTTAGGACATTGCTTGAGCCTTTTGAGATTTATTCGAAAGGGGTTACGGAATGGGAGGCATTAGACGAAATAAAGCATATTCAATCACCAAATCAAATGTTATGGAGTATGATTTACAGGAAGTTAAAAGGCAACAGAGGAAATACAATGATAACTATTTATGAAAGTGAAAGATTATTTAAGCTGTTAAGAGACAAAAATAATCGTCAAATGCTTTCGGGAGATAGATTCACCTTTGATGTTTTAGTACAAGAAATAAAACAAGATATAGATAGACATAATTACACCGGAAGAAAAGAAAATATAAATATTCTTCCGAGATTGATTAATAAATACCGAAGCTATAGAGCTTTTGAAACTCATTTACAGGCATATATTGTCCAGAATATCGGTAGAAATACAAATAAAAGTTTAGATACCTCTCTTCTCAATGGGTTAAATTTTGAGTGGTTAGGAAATGAAGTTTCTTGTGGAGTGGGTATGCAAAGAATAGACATAATGCTTTCTTTGATTAAGAATAACATTAAAATAGTTCTTCCCATTGAATTGAAGACTGTTGAGGCAAGCACAAATAATATTATTCAGATTCAAAGATATGTTGATTGGTTAGAGCAATATTATATTCCAAATAGAATTAGTGATGTTCAACCAGTTTTAATTTCTAAAAAGATAGTAAATAAAAATTCTGATAATTATCGAAAAATTATAGAAAGTTTTAAATATTTTAATGATAAAAATAATCGATGTATATCTATAAAATATATTGAATATGAATTAGAAGAAGATAAAATAAGTTTTCAAGAGGTAATTTATTAAAGTAAAAGGCTTCGCCCCTGTTTTATTAGAAGCAATTTCAATATTTCCATTTTTGGAATATTTTCTGTTAACTTTATTTATTCCGAAACATATCTTTTTATTGAACTGAGTAGAGTAGTTAATAAAAAGGAGAACTAATGCAAATAATCGCTTTAATCAATCAAAAAGGCGGAGTTAGCAAGACAACTTGCGCAGTTAACATAGGAGCAGGCTTAAATAAGCTTAGGAAGCGCGTCTTGCTGATAGATTTAGATCCACAGGCACATTTGACTTACAGTTTGGGAATACCCGCCCACGAGCTTAAAAATACTGTTTATGAGCTTTTAAAGGGAACCGTAAGTTTAAAGGAAACAATTATCGAAAGAAATGGTCTTAGCCTGGTCCCCTCTTCTCTTAATTTATCCGGAGCTGAGATAGAATTTTCAGGGTTGGCCGGCAGGGAATTTTTACTTAAAGAAACCATAGAAGGATTAAATAAATTTGATTATGTTTTTATTGACTGTCCCCCCAGCTTAGGACTTTTAACTTTAAATGCTCTTACTACTGCTCAAAATATTTATATCCCTTTACAAACAGAATTTTTAGCTTTGCAGGGAATGACAAAGCTTTTGGAGACGATAAAAATAGTTAAAAAAAGATTAAATAAAGATTTAGAAATAACCGGAATTATAGCTACGAGGTTTGATAATAGAAAAAATCTTAATAGAGAAGTTGTGGAAAAAATAAAAGAATATTTTGGCAATAAACTATTTAATACTTTAATTAGAGATAACATATCTTTGGCCGAAGCCCCAAGTTTTGGTAAAACTATTTTTGAATATAAATCTAATAGTTATGGAGCTAAAGATTATTTAGACCTTTGTAAGGAAATTATAAAAAGGGGTTAAATAAATGGCAAAAAAAGAACGGTTAGGCAGTGATCCTTTTAAAGATTTTTCTTTGAATTGGATTAAGGATACCAGGGAAGAAAAAAAAGACTCTAAAGAGCCAAAGGCACAAAAGGCTAAAGAACCTAAACCGCAAAGCGCCAAAACGTCAAAGCGTTTTGACGTCAAAGCGTCAAAGAGCTTAAGCGTCATAGCGTCAAAACAGGATAAAATTAAAGAAACAGAACCTAAAAGAAAACATACTATTTATTTGTCTTCCGGTCAATCAAAGAAACTAAAAATTTATGCTGCCGAAAACAATATGAAGTTAAGTGAAATTATTGAAAAATTAATTAGTGAAAAAATATGACATTTTAGCGTTTTGACATCAAAGCGTTAAAGAGCTTTAGCGTCTAAGCGTCAAAACGTTTTAATGCTTGCTTGTATTTTAATAGATAGGAGGAGAAAAAATGCCTTTAGAAATTAGCGGATTAAAGTTATATAGCGTGGATGAAATTGCAGAGATGTTGAAAAGTACCGCGCCTACTATAAGATCTTATTTTAGAAAAGGGAAAATTAAAGGGCAGAAAATCAACGGAAAATGGTATATCACAGATGATAATCTTAAAAGTTATCTGAGTGGGGACTATCCGGTCCCGGTTAAATAATTTACCTAGATCCTTCATATAAATAATTATTAATGAAAGGAAGTATAGTAATATGAAAATTAAGTGCCCTGCGTGCGATTTCGAAAATGAAGAGGGTGCTAAATTTTGTAGTAGTTGTGCTGAGCCATTAGTTATTCCCAAAACCTCTATTAATACAGAAAATACTAATATAAAAAGGATAATAAAAAAAGAAAGGTTAAGGATGAACAAAAAACAAAGGGTAATTTTAGCACTTTTTATTCCAATTTTACTTTTCTTTATTGCCTTAACTATTGCATATTATGCAAGTGTTGAAGTTGTTATTACTCCAGGCTATACCACTTCTGTTCCAACAAGCCCCGGTATGGACCCAGAATCGGCTTTGGTTAAAATAATTAAATTACAAGAAGAACGAAAAGATTGGCAGCCTGGTGATCCTCTTTACACGCATCATCCTGCTATTATTAATAAATATTATAGTCCTTACGACTGGCAAAGAACTTGGTACGTGTGGCTTTTATTTTTAGCTTTTTGTTGTTTTTTTGAATATAAACTATTTGAAGATAAAGAAATAATTTCTAATAAAAGGAGCAAAGAATAAAGATAATTTGAATAAGTTTTATAATATTGGATTTTTATTTAAGAAATACCGTAGTTGGAATTAAGAAATACCGTAGTTGGAATTAAGAAATACCGTAGTTGGAATTAAGAAATACCGTAGTTGGAATTAAGAAATACCGTAGTTGGAATTAAGAAAATTGCTTGTTACCTTTTATTTATAAGGTTTTGCTGATACATACAATATTAACAATATATACAATAACAACAACAGGGAAGTGTTGTTGTTATTTAAAATAGTTAAAAGGAAAGAAATGAAAGAATTTGAAGAGATCACTATAAAAAATAATAACGAAATTGATTTACCAAAGGTAATAAATTCCGAAGTGAATCTTTTAGTATTTCCATTTTTTTCTCTTTCCACAAAAGGCCTTAAAAATAAAACCACAACTATTTATCAGGAAATAATTAAAAAAGGGAATCAAGAAATTAATCTTTTATGGAAAGTTTCTTCCAACTCTGAATATGGTTATCCAGGACCATTTGATAGAAAAGTACAGCAGGCTATTTCGGAAATATTATCGGAAATATTAAAGAAAGAAGGGGAGATAAAAAACCCGATTCCTTTAGGATCTTTATATAATATTTGTAAGAGAATGGGAATCAGTGAATCCGCAGGAGAAAATTATCGTATGATTAAAAAAGCTTTAGAAAGGATAAGAGCGACTACCATAAAATCAGTAGGCACCTTTTATTCAAAGGAAGGCAAGCAGTGGGTTGACGATAATTTTAGTTTATATGATAGGATAGTCTTTAAAGGTAATGAATTACCTGAAAATGAAATAGCCGATGATAACTATTTATTTTTGGGGAGCTGGTATCTCCAAAACCTAAATTCTTTTTATATAAAACCGGTTGATTATAATTACCTGCAAAGCCTTAAAAGTAAAATAGCTTCGAGGCTTTATGAAATTTTAGGGGTAAAGTTCTACGGTTTAAGAAATAAAAGAGAAAATTTTATCTGTTACAAGTACTCTAAATTATGCCAACTTCTTCCCATAATCCCCCACGAGTATATCTCTTTGGCTAAACAACAATTAGACCCAGGCAATAATGAACTTAGAGATACTGGTTTTATTTCAAAATATGACTGGAGTGAAAACGGAAACAAGGACTGGCTTATATATTATTGGCCAGGAGAGAGAGCTAAAGAAGAAATGAAAAGGGCAGATATAAAGAGTATTAATAATCGAACAGAAGAATATCTACCAGGATCAAAAGAGGGAGTAAAAATATTTTCTAAAGGGCAGGTTGATTTAGTCGATAAGTTAGTAAAACTCAATGTTTCTAAAGTAACTGCTGAAAATCTAATAAAAATTAATGATCAAGAATTAATAAAAAAGTGGATTGGGGCAATTAATTATACTAATGCCGAGGATAAAGCGGCCTATTTAGTAAAGGCAATCAGAGAAAACTGGCAATTCCCGGAGGAATATTTGAGGGAAAGAAAAGAGGAAGAGCGAAAAGAAGAAAGGAAAAAAACAGAACATATTAAAATAAAACTACAAGAAGAAGAAAATAAAAAGAGGCAGGAAGAGATTAAAAAGATAGGACAAGTTTATAATTCACTTAATCCTTCACAACAGGAAGAGATAAGAATAGAAACAGAAAACAGGCTGCCTGATTTTTGGAAAGTGCAATTAAATAAGGAAAGAATTAAAGGAAAAACATCAAAAATGCTTGAGGTTGTCTTAGAGGAAAAGAGAAGAGAAATAATAAAAGAGTGGATTGATTTAGGAAGGATTAAAGCGTGATGAAGACCGTCCCCTGATACATACAAAAATAAATAACGGGAAGCAAATATGGTTAATTTTCTAAAATCAATTGGTGGATTCATTATAGAGATATGTGTATTTCAGCTGTCAAAAAACCTCGCCCCCCGACACATAAAAACTTTTGAAGTATGCCCCCAGAAGCTTAAAGAATCTTGAAAATAAATAGTTAATAAACTTGGGGACGATATAATGAGTACACAATTTATTACCAATGAAGAAAAACTTCCTTCATCAGAAATATTATATTTTCTGATAGGATATTTCTATTTTTCAAGTTTCCAGGAAATTTATAAAAAAGTTGGCGACAAAGAAATTAAGATTTTGGTGGGTTTAGAGGTTGAGCAGGATTTAACCAATAAAATTAGAGAATTTGAAATTATCTAAGAAGTAAATGATCCACGGGGTAAATTAAGGGGTAGTTATTATAAATCCCTGGTTACCCTTTTTAATGATACTGATTTTTTTGACTCGGAAGAAAAACAAGAAGCCTTTAGATTATTCTTAAATAAAATAAAAAACGGTTCATTGGAAATTAAAAAGACTTTACAACCGAATCATGCCAAACTATATATCTTTGAAAACCAGAAAGAATTTAATCAAGGAGGAGATTTCCTCGGAACAGTCATTACCGGTTCAAGCAATTTATCAAGATCAGGGCCAAGAGGGAGATTTGAGATTAATGTAGTTTCCCGTGATTCAATAAACTTTTCAGAAGCCTATAATATGGAGGGCTGTATTGACTGCCGCATAATTAGGACATTCTTTCAACAAGACCTACTTAGCTGTAGACCAATAAAGCAAAAATAAGCGAAACCGATACCGTAAAATTGAAATTATAGAAAGGTATACTATTGGGCTACGTTAGCATTAAAATGAGTAAAAGAAACTCGGAAGCCACAAAGTTATAATCGGAAAGAGCATTAAAAGAAAAACACAAAGCAATAGTGCAGCGATGAAAGGATAAGCTTCTTTTAAAAAATCCGTAATTTTGATTTCAGCTATAGAGCTCGCAAGGTACATACCCATACCTACAGGTGGAGTCATACTTCCCAAAGCAAGGGAGATTACAAAGAATACACCAAAGTATACCATATTAACACCTAAAGATGTTAGTAAAGGCATTAGAAGTGGCATTACAATAATTAAATTTGTTGCTGCATCCATAAAACATCCTAAGAATAAAGCGACTAAAACAAGAAGTAATAGAATTACAATGGTGCTATCTGTAAATGACGTAATAGCATTAACTAATATTAGGCCTGCCTGTTCCCTGATTAAGATCCAGGAGAATAGTTTGGCCATAGCTATGAGAAACATAATGGATGAGGTTGTAGTCACCACTGAATAAGCTATTTTAGGCAAACTTTTCAAGGTTATTTCCTTATAAACTAGTCCGAGAAAAATAGCATAAATACATGCTATAGCAGACGCTTCTGTAGGTGTAAATATGCCTGCCAGTATTCCTCCAACTATTATAATAGGTGTTAAAAAAGCAGGGAGTGCAGCATAAAAACTTTTTATTAACTCCAGAAAAGAAGCCCTTTCTTCTATAGGATAGTTTCTTTTTACAGAAATAATGTAAACAGCAACCATCAAAAAAATGCCCATAAGAACTCCGGGTATCGCACCTGCCACAAAAAGTGCGCCTATCGATGTGCCCGTAAGACCACCATAAATAACAAATAAAATACTCGGAGGAATAATTGGTGCTATAAGAGCACTTGCAGAGGTAACCGCTGCAGAAAAACCGGGATTAAAACCCTTTTTTTTCATTACTTTGATTAAAACCTGCCCAACTCCGCCGACATCAGCCAAGATAGACCCCGACATGCCAGCAAATACCATGTTGACAACGACATTAACGTGACCCAACCCGCCAGGGATATGCCCAACTAGATTATTAGAAAACCTAAATATTTTATCCGTAATTCCCGTCTTGTTCATAATCGCGCCTGATGCAATAAATAAGGGCAGGGCTAACATGATAAAGCTGTCAGAACCCCTTGTTATACTTTGAGAAATAACGCCCAAGGGCAGAGGGTTCATTAAAAAATAACTTAAAGAAGCGAGTCCTAATGAGAAAGCCACCGGTAAGCCAGCAAAGATTAAAATAATAACCCCTAGAATCATTATTACTAGTTCCATAAAAAATTACCTCAACTTTTAAATGTTATTCAGAAGTTTTTGCAAATTATTAATAGTTTGTTCAGTGGTCCATACCTCCCCAAACATCCTAGCAAACACTTTTAATGTACTATCATGTGATTCCTGATCAAAAGTAGCAGTAGCGTCTTCCACCAGCACACATTCGTATCCCCTGTCTGAAGCGTCCCTGGCCGTTGTTTCGACACAACTGCATGTGGAAACCCCGGTAATAATAAGACTGTTTATACCCATATTCCTTAGAATTTGGTCTATACCCGTACAATTAAATGGACTGGCAGCATTTTTGGCTATAACTAGTTCGTTGTCTGTAGGTTCTAATCTGGGGTGAATCTCATGTTGCTTGGAGCCTTTGTACAGCGAAAAATCAACTCCCGTTTCTTCAGACATGGCATTATTTCTTCTTTTCCTGCGAGGGACTGTATCACGCCCGCCTGTAAACTCAGCGCCAATTACTAAATAGACTACCTCCAAGTTGTTATCTCTAAAATACTTCAGCAGCCTTTCATTGTTTGGTAAAACTAAGTCATCAATCCGATTGTAAAAATAGTCGTACATCTTGGGAAATTTTTTCATGGGAAAAGCCAGGCCGTGCTCACGGCTTGTGTCGTAAAGCTGCACGTCAACGATCAATAAGGCAGTACTTTTAATGTCAATTTCCACATTGGCCAGCTTTCTAGGCCAGACCTCCAGGTTATCTCTCCAACTTGGCATTTTTATCTCTCTTTTTCTTTTTTTCTATCAAAAAACTATTAGCTACAGTCACGCTTTTATGTAAATTTAATTTTTTACTTAATTCGGTTATACCCAATTCTTTTTTTTGTAAGGTGAAAAAATTTAAAATTTGAATGGCTCGCTTTATAGAATGAATATAATAGTCTGAACGTTTCCCCCCCTCATATTAAATCTATCTTACTTTCATAAATTGTCTTATTATATGAGACGGTGTTTTATTTTTAATCTAATACTACATAATTTAAGAAAGTTTGTCAAATTTTTTTCATAAATGTCATTTAAAATTCAAAAGTGCACTATCGAAAAACAATAAAAAGGTATAATTTAGAACTAAAGTTTAAGAGAAAAGAGGTTCTAAATTATGTCCAAACAATTACACAAAAACTTTACCGATGATCAGGTTAAATCACTTTAAAAAACTATCTAGATAAAGAAATCAAGATGAATTATATTTTGCAAATGCTTAAAATCAAAAGAAGGAGATTCTTTTTATTACTAGCAAAATACCGCAAAGATCCGGATAGTTTTTCTATCCAGCATGAAAGAAAAACAATTAATCGAAAGATAGATCCAGATATCGAGAAGAATATTGTAAAAGAACTAAAGAGCGAAAAAGATTTGATTAACGCAAAAGAAGTACCGATTCAGTATTACAACTACAGTTTCATCAAAGATCTTTTAGAACAAAAATATAATCAGAAAGTATCCCTGCCTACTATAATCGACCGAGCAAAAAGAAATAATTTTTATTTTTTAAGGCCAAAGGGGAAAGCTCATGATAAAGAAGTAATAACTAACTATCCCGGGGAGCTTATCCAACACGATTCATCTCATTACCAGTTTGCCCCTTATGCTGCTAGTAAATGGTACCTGATTACCTCTTTAGATGATTACAGCAGGCTTATCCTGTATGCTGTCTTGGTAGAAAGAGAGACAACCTGGGAACATATCCTGGCCTTAGAGGCAGTTTTATTAAAATATTCCCTCTGGCCTATTATGTAGATAGTCATTCTATCTTTCGCTTTGTACAGGGAAGAGACAGTTTCTGGCGAAACCATTACCAGCTTACCGATGAGGCTAATCCTGGAGTGGAAACAGGTTTTAGATGACTGTAGGGCAAAGGTAACCTATGCGCTTTCTCCACAGGCCAAGGGTAAAATTGAAAGACCCTATAGATGGATTCAGAACAGATTGGTAAGGACCTGTTACAGAGAGAATATTAGGGATATTAAAGAAGCCCAATTAACCTTAAATAATCTTGTCCAAAAATACAACTACCAAATAGTTCATTCTACCACCGGGGAGATCCCCTATATCAGATTTCAAAGAGCAATAAGAGAAAAGAGAACTCTCTTTAGAGAATTTACCATAGTCTGAACCTCCCCCGCTTTACTGGACACCAGGTTAAGAGCTATAGTTAAATTAGAGGAGGTTTAGAAAACATGGAGGGAATCAGAAGACAATATAGTGAGGAATTCAAGAAAGATGCAGTCGGGCACAGTCTGACATCAGAAAAGACAGTAGAAGAAGTAGCCCAGGACCTGGGGATTGC
>Ga0307379_10001955_pt1 | contig 31265 bp, 44 predicted proteins | sample UN2MG_FD_202237 | JGI IMG/M metagenome (GOLD analysis project Ga0307379, IMG submission 202237) | Soil microbial communities from Risofladan, Vaasa, Finland - UN-2 | ecosystem: Environmental > Terrestrial > Soil > Coastal area > Acid sulfate soil | place: Finland: Risofladan, Vaasa | collected...
TCTTCGCCCTATTCGGACAACCTTGCCAGAATTTTCTACAAGTCTTAAAATCAAAACAATCAAGACAGAATATTCTCTCTTTGTAAAGGGTCTTATCTGCTCTATCATATCGATTTTGAAGGTCTATTCCGTAATCTTCAATATATGCTTCTCTTAAAGTCCTGGTTAGATAGAGTGCCATATTCTCATAATATTTAAACCCGATAGGTAAACCCATATTCACTCCTTATTTATTTATCTGCCCTCATTATTTTCTTTCAACTCGAAATCCTTAACTCCTGGCAATGCTTCCTCATCAAAATATGATGGTACAAATTCACTACACATATAGTCTTGTTCGTGTATTCTTTTCATTAATTCTTCTATTGTTTCTTTCTTTATTTTCTTCATCATGTTCCTCCTTTATTTATTCACTTCGTAAAATGCCTTCGCAAAACCTTGCGGTGTTATTGCTCTTTTATCGGCTTGTGTTAATCCTAATATGCTCGGTAATTTTCTGGTATGATTTTTTGCTTGAATTATTTCTTCTTCCGTTAATCTAATAGGTGAGAACTCTGGTATATTAAAATCCCCCCATAAATCAGTATGTTTTGAATAGTTATCACCGAACCAATATGGTTGAATTGTTATTTTGGGATTACCTAAATATCTCCTTAAATATCCTCTCGGATTTTCTATAACCCAAAATTTAGGTTTTGTTGTTATAATTATTCTTAAACAAGCGTCAACAACCGATAAAGCACCTTTTATATCTCTCGGTGTTTTTGCCGTTGTCCTTGCCATTGAAAACATAGTGCAAGGCGGTGCAGACAATATCCCATAAACATTATCAGGCGGTATATAAGTTCTTACATCATATTCAGGTAAGGTAATATTCCTGACATCATACCCAGCGTCTTTATATGGTTTACTCCAGGCTCCTGTACCTCCGCAGAGGTCAAGAATTATCTTCACAACACCACCCTAACCTCAGTCCCGCAATTCGGACAAATCGCTATCTTATATCTTTCATTAAATTCATATCCACCCTTTAATTGCTTTACATCGCTTCTGCTTAATGTTCTTGCCTGTTCCAATACTTCCTCATAGTTTTCAGGGGTTGCCATTATGCTTGTTAGATATAATTTCTCGATATCTATATCAAGTTTCGCAGGCGAAACGTTAAACTTTTCTACCCATATTTCGTAGACTTTCATCAACTTAAAAGCAAAAAAGCGAGACATGGAAATCTCTGGCGTTCCAAGATATTCTTCCCATGTTTCGTATCCCAATGTTTCATAATATTTATTATTGTGATTAATAATTAATAAAGAAGCCAATCTTAGTAAATCTCCCCCAATACGACTTTTAAGGTCTAATATATACCGGTGATTTTCAAATGCTTCTTTAACTATGATTTCCTTCACTTGTTATCTCCTTGCTTTGGAAATTCTTTTATCTCTACTGGATAGATTTCTTTTAGGCTATCCTTTAAATAGAGAGGAATATTCTTTGCCCGACAATAATTAACTATGTCATCTACCCATTCTTTCTTAGGAATAACCTTGTCTTTTCTGTTGCCTGTTTCAGCTCCGATAATTACCCAATCTATATTCAGACAAAGGGGATTAGTTAAAGATGGTTTTATCCTCTCTAAAATAGGTTCTATAGATAAATAAGTAATGTTATTATTAGAATAGATAAAACGATGAGCTATATTCTTGAAGTCGCTTTCTTTAGTTATTGTTACCCCTAACCAACAATTTTGAGGGAAATAATAGAATTCGCGATTCCCATATACATAGGAATCTTTGGTTAAGAATTGGAATGTATGTTGTGGGTATTCTTTGGTTTTTTCAACTACCCTATCCATCCATTCTTTCTCCCAAAAAGCTATCTCACTCATACTTCCTACAAATATCCGTTGAGGTTTTTTGGGGAGTTTTTTAAAATACTGCCCATACAGGAAAGTAGGTTTAAATTCCCTCAAACTTTCACTCATCCGTTTAACTTCAGCTTTATTAATACCTTTAGCACAACGCTTATTCCCCCAGTAATGAGAATAATATTCATCTACTGCCATTACACTTCCAAATCTTTTCGCAATCCCCCTCGCATAGCAATACTCACAATTATTTAAGCACCCCCAAACTGGATTAAATGTCATGTCGCACCAGCCTATTTTATTTTTCATCTGTTATCTCCTTCTTAAATTCCTCAACTAATGTCTCCAACTCAACTATCGTCCATTTCTTTATAGTGTAAGACTTTGCTTCTATTCTTCTATATCTTTCTTTTCCTATGTGTTCTTTTATCCAATCTTCGAAAGCAGGACTTTGATGAGCTGAAAATGTATTTAAGGTATGATGTCCACAGCAGATACAAAGCCCATTTTCCAAATCCCATCTTGTCGCCATATTCATTTTTCCAAAGATATGGTGAGAATTTAAGTAAGTCGTTTTGTTACAAGTTTTATACTCACAGACGTTTCCTGCCCGTTGTTTTACGATTTCAGCCCAGAGCTTATCAAGCTGGTCTCGGAGCTTCTTTCTTGTGGTCTTTGCTTTCTTTACTTCCTTATGCCATTTAGCTTTTTTGAACATTATTCACCTTCTATTATTCCATCTTCAACTAAACCATCCATTAATGGTTTGATATTATCTCTTAAATATCTTGCATAAAATTTTACCCAACACCAACCATCTATCTTTTGTTCTCGTTTTAGTTCAATAAATTCATCCATCTCTTTATCGGTTAATAGTTCAAATTCTATATTTTGCCACTTACCATTTCTTTCTACTCTTACATAAGTTCCTGTCATTTTTCCCTCCTCTTCCTACCGCAACCTTTCCTATATCCACCCCATACGGGTTTCTCACTTAATCCCATTTTCATAAGCTGGTCTTTTACAATGTGATGAGTCAATCCGTACTTACAACATAAATCTTTGATTGGTGCATTACTTTTAAAGTCCTCAACTAATTCTTTAGGTAATTGTTTTTTCATTTTCTTTACTCCTTCAGGAAGTATTTTTGCTCTAACATCAGCATAAGCGTATGAATTGTTTTATATTTAGTAGGTCTGGTTTCTAAAATACTATTTTTATTTTCGTTCAAATCTATACAATTAAAACAATACAAATCGCCAAATTCCTCCCACATCTGCCGATACTTCTCGCCTTGCTGAAGCAGGGCAATGATTTCATTAAATTCATTTACATCAAAATCTTCAATATTAACACTCCAACCCTTACAATTTATATATGTTTGCAAAATCTTTATCGCTTCCTTAACTTCCATCAGCTTTCGCCTCCTTCTCTTCCTTCCATTTTTCATTTCTTTCTAAACTTTCCCAGATAAAATACACCCAATTCCCACCATACCTCTTTTCGATAGTTTCTTCAAAATCGGGTTTTTTCTTTAGCCATTCTCTTAAATTCATTAGTGTAATGCTGACGTTTTCTTCTCCAAATCTTCTATCCCAAGCTGCTCGTATGTCGTCATCAATACCAAACCAAACCCATGTCTCGAAATCAAATTCGACTTCGTTGTATTTATTCATTTATTCCGTTACCTTTTTAATCTTACGAAATTTAATTCTTTACCTATATTTAAACCATTAGTAAACCATGCAGTAGCAAACCAACTTCCCGATCCGTTTCCAGAAGGAGTTTCAAAGTTAATTCTTTTATCGAAAAAGATAACTTCCAATCCATAATTCTGGAATAAATATTGTCTTTTATATGTTTCAAAAGTAGTCAAGGGTAATAAAAAAGCAAATGGTTTCTTTAGGTTATATGCCCTCTGTAGGAAATCTTGTTTCATAGAATAAGGTGGATTGGTAATTATACAGTCATATCCTTCTGGTTGCCACATCAGAAAATCTTTTCCTGATAAAATATCTGTACCGAAGATACTATATCCCTCAATTTCAAATGCTTTTACTATATTTCCCTTACCACAAGCACATTCCCATATAACCCAATCTTTTTTTATATATGGTAATAATGGTTTTATAGCATAATCAGGTGTTTGAAAATCGTTTCTATTACCCTGTTTTAATGGTGGTTTCATTCCCTCACCCAATTCGGTTTGTAAATCTCTAATTTTTCTTTGAGTTTAATCAATTCAGATTCATGCCAAAGATTGAAGTTTGCATTACAACCAATCGTTTCCATGAATTTTTCAGCATCCATCAAACCGTATGTTTTTCTCATTTTATTAATTGCTTCAATGAGTAAGTCTTTATTTAGTGAAGCATCATCATTCGGGTCTTGTTTTTCTATCGGTTCTCTACCAGAGATAAATGGACTTGCTTCTTCTTTTGCTTTTGCCGACAACTCCCTCTTGTCTCGTTCTCCTAATGTTCCGTCATTACCAAACCAATAAGATATGTATTTGTTAGCGTTTACTTTTGTGAGAAGATTCAAGTCACCTATGTTTTTCACTTCTGGTTCAGTAATATATCTTGACTTGATTATTTTTTCTACCATATCTTTTTGTGGTTTTGTAGCCATATTTGGGTTTGCGATTTCTTGAGCTTTGGCGATACGTTCTTCTTTGGTTTCCTCTACTGCTTCACCACCGAACTCTTTTAGAGATTCCTCTGCCATATTTGTTATTTCAGCATTTGTAGGTTGTGGTAATTTCTTTTGGTCTTTATAAATGTAATCTACTATCTTGTCGGAAAATTCAAAATAGTGTTTTTCGCTTTCTATGAACCTTTTTCCTGCTGCTAATTCAGTTGCAGCCTTAATAGCACACTCTCTTACGATACATTTATTGTTTTCAATTTCTCGTAAGGTTTTGTCGTGCCAATAATCATTGTTGGTATATTCTTCTTTTTGAACAGGTTTTTGGGTAGTCTGTGTAGGTTGGCTAATGGGTTGGGTAATAGGTTTCTCCTGCGAAACATCTTCTACTTTTGTAATCTCATCTATTACACTACCGTTAAGAGATATATTGGGTTTACCCCCTTTTACATATCTACTTATCTTGCCCTTAACTTGGATATACTCTCCCCCTTGATATTTTGCTTCTTCGTTTTCAATGTTGATATTAGAACCCATCTCACCCGTATCGTCTTTCACAACAACGAATTGCGACCAACCATATTGGCTTTCTCTTGGCTTTAATACACGAATAATCCTTCCCTCGATGGTAATTCCAGAAACTCCATCATCCATTTTCTTAGCTTCTATTATTTTCAATCATTTCACCTCCTTTTTATTAACATACGTTGTTATAGTTTTCGTAATTTGTTCCATTTCGCATATTGAATCAGGGTCAAAGTCATATCCTGCTTCAGAAGCACTCATATCCCCAGTTGTTTCAGCATAAACATATCCTATGTATGTATCATCTACTTTGATTGTATATCTGTAAGTATTCCACCAACGGTGGTCGCAGATAAATTCTTTATGTAATACATCAAGGTCTCTTAATATTTCAAGTAATTCATCATCGCTTTCCCATTTCTTATATCCCTTTCCATTACAATAACCCCCCAATACTTTCTCTATTTTTTTATTCATTTTTATTTACCTCCTTTTCTAATAAAATTTTATAATCCCTAACCATTTTTCGTAGGCGTTCATTCTCCTCCATTAAATCATCTACCGCTTCTTTTAAAGTCGTATTCTCGTCTTCTAAATCCTCAATCTTGTCTTCTAACTGCCCCATAATTTATTCCTCCTCGAATATTATTAACTTGGCTTTTCTAATCTTGATGTCATAAATTTCTATTAATCTTTTAAGTGATGGGGTTTCACATAAAACACTTAAATTTTCTTGTTGATGGTCAGCCCACGATAATTGATATTGAACTTGTCCCTCTGTAAAATTTTTATCTATTTTCCCTATACCATGAACCTTATAATTTTTAGAAGGGTCTCCGAACATACCTTTATTAGCATCAAACCTACAAAAGCACGGGAACTTTATCTTATCGAGGTTTTCGTCATTGACCCAGTTACCCCTATTCTCGGATATAATACATTTCTTTTTCCCAATTCTCTTTTTTTGATGTATACAAAAACCGTTCCACGAACAAGACGGAGAACATAAATTATTATTTTTCCTTTCCTTCTTCACCTTCACTACCTTCGTTTCAAAATACGGTATCTTATTCACTTTTTTCACCCCCTTTATCTTCTGATATAATTAACTTATCCGATAATTTATTTTTATCTGCATAAATTACAATCCCATTAGAAAAAGTTGTGCAGAAACAATATTGTTTCCCTTTAGATGTTTTGGAAATCTTCCCTCCACTAATTACCCTTGCAACTAAATATATAACATCTGCCATCAGTAATTCTGTCCTATTTTCTATAATCAGTTTTTCCATTTACCCCCCTTTCGTTTCGCAGAGAAACTTTACCTTAATTGTTTCTGAAGATTGTAAATCCCCAAACAATACTTAAACATCTTCCAGCATAACTCTATCTTCTTCTTATGAATTTCCTGAAACTCAAAACCCTCCATATCAACTCTTCCCACTCTTAAAATTGCACAGTTCTTAACTTTATATCCGTTCTCTTTGAGTAACTGTCGATAAGCAGTAACTTGAATAAAATGTTCCGGATAAAGTGCTTTACAAGTTTTGTAGTCGATTAAGGTAAAAACACCATCAAGTAAACAATAGTTGTCTATTGTACCGCCGAATTGAAATTGCTCGCTAACCATAGGTTCTTCTAATACGATAGGTTCAATGGTGTGTTGTTTTTTCCAGTCGAGGTATTTCTTAAAACTATTTTTGGCAATATCAATCTGCTGACCAGTATAATAAGAAGTATCTACTTTATTACCTTTTAAATCACAAAACATCATCTCGTGAACCAAAGTTCCGATATCAGCTTTGTCATCTACGTAATCTCTTACATTGATTCCCTGTAATCCTAAATTATTAGCCCAAGGAACGAGTAACGGTTTGTTCAACACTCCAAGAACTGTAGTCGTGCCAGGTATCCTTACACCTGCCTCATTTTGATAAGTAATGTGTGCTTTAACTCTTTTTCCTGATTTCTCCATAATAAACCCCCTTTTTTTATAGTATCCTGGTAGGTGGTACTACCTTTTCTAACGCTTCTTTCACCATATCCAAGCCCTTGAAGTTTCTTTTCTTCTGGGCTTCGGTTATTTCTTCTTTCTTAAATGGTTTGCGAACCACATAAGGTTCTTCTTTTTCTTCCTCTTCTAAAAACGGATTATCTCCCAAATGTACCTCCTTATTTAATTCTTATTTTTACTTCATATAAAAGTTCTGCTGTTGCATCGTCAAAAGTCCACTCATAATAATATTCAAAATATTTACTCAATATCTTCTTAAAAACTTTTCTCAACTGTTCTAACTTTTCTTTCTCCAATAAAAAAACCCCCTTTTAATTCACTTATTCGTTTGTCACAATGCCCTAAATTTCAAACCAGAGCGCCTCTGGTAGCGAACCTATAGAGCGACCCCTACACTTACCCCTTTCTGTTCTATCTCATAATTTCAGAGCAAGAATTTTACCCTTATTTTGTTCAATCCAGTCATACCATTTTTCACGCCCTACCATAATGATGATGGGTATATTGAATTTATTGAGAGCTTCCCAGATGACATCGTATTCAACTCCACATAGATTAGCTATTTTATCCAGACTCAATCTTTCTATACAGCTTTTTGTGAAGAGCCACTTTCTGTCTCCGTAAGTTCTTTTTATTTTTTGTTCTGATTGTAATTTTCTGGCTTTTCGTGCTTTCTCAATATTATTATTTTTCTTTTCTTTATTTGTTTCCATCTATCTCCATTTCTAATTTTTTAATCCTTGCTTCCAATTTTTTATTTTCCATTTCCAATATTGTTATTGCCTGATGGTCTGACATTGTATGTAACTTTAAATTCTCAATTCTGTTATCATCCCTAATGTGATTTATATGGTGAACTATTTCCCAAGATTTAAGACACCTACCTAAATGTTGAGCCATAACTAAACGATGTTCTAAAATATAACTATGAGCATGCATTTTATAATATGTATTTGTTGGATTAGCCCAAATTAAAATATATCCTTTACTATCTTTAACTCTTCCACCTTTCCATTTACTGTTATTACTACCTTGTTGTCTATCTTTAGATACACAACTATGACATCTAATATTTCTCGGTTTGCCTTTAAATAACTTAACCCATCTTTCCTTTCCACAATTCATACATGCTGACCAAATATATCTAGTAGTATCTTTGCGTCCTAGCTTTTTTCCCCCAATTAGGTCTCCCAATTTTGCCATTCTCTCATTGATTAAATCTTGTTCCATCATTTTAATAACTTCACGTTGCCACTAGTTACAAATGCTTTTCCGTATGGGTCTTGTAAAACCGTATAGGCAAATCCGTGCCAGATTAAAAATTCTCTTATAGACATTCCATTAGTTGCAAGGTGTCCGCCACTGATGTAATTTCCGTTGTATACGAGAACACCATGTTCCTGTGCAATTAAATTACCGTAGATATCGAATATTCCACTTCCGGAACTTCCCGGTGCGGCAGCAATGTCTAATTTAATCTGGTCGTCCCAAACAATACCGTAACCCTCACCAAGATTTAAGCCAACTTGATTAACATAACCCCTATCTATTGAGAATGGTAATGCCAACGGTGCGCCACAAATCCATACCGCTTCCCCAACTTTAGGGGGAGTGCCTCTCCATACCGCATAGGGTAGCCCAAATACATTTTTAATCCGAAAGACTGCTACATCAATGGCTGCATCCACTGCTACAATTTCCGCCCTTATTTGGTATAATTGTTTTTCATCGTGCTTGATATAGACACATTCTGTTTCAACTTTGAAGTATGACTGCCCGATTGGTCTTGCATCTTTTTTAATCTCTACGCCTGGCGGATAGATAGAAGTTTTCATATCCTGTTCTGCATATACATTTAGTGGTTTATAAGCAGTTCCCCTTGATTCATACCTTACCAACTGTTCTACCACGTGCCAGTTAGTTATTCCGAGGGTTTCACCATAAATCATTTCGTTGTCAATTATCATAGGTATGTCATATTTTCGAGAGTAGACTATTACACCACTTCCACTAATCAACCAATCTTCTGGTTCTTCCCATTTCCCTGTTTCGTATTTATAGCCCATCTCATACCATCTTTTTTCTTCATCGCTTAAAAATGTATCGTCAAGTTTGCTTCCTTCTGAAAGTTTGTACCAGTTCAATGTTCTGTAGATTCTCTTTACTCTTACAACTACTTGAACCGAACATGACCTTACAAAGTCTAAAATCTCTACATCTGCTACCGGTGGTTGTGGGGTCATTACTTCAGAAGATACGGGCATAGTTTCCGGTTCGGTATAATTCAGGGTTTGTGCAAAAACCGTACAGCTTAAAAGTAAAACCGCAACAATAATTAAAAGTATCCTTTTCATTTTCTCACCTCCTTACCTTTTCTGAACTTCGCCCATTACTTTATCAATCATCATCTTCATGGTTTCCTCTACCTTTTTTGCTTCGTTTTCTCTTCTTACTTTTAATGCTTTGAGTAAAAATTTAAGAAAACGTTCACCCGCAAAGTAGGTGAAATTACCAATGACAATTCCAAAAAGTAAGTTATTCATGATTTACCCCCTTATAATTATTGTAAATTTCTATCTTCTCACTTAAACTCAAACCATAGAACCACTCGTTTAAAGTAGCTGGTTCTTTTTCAAAGTAAATAGTCTTATCGCCAGATGTGATACTTCCTGTTCCGTAAGAAATAAACGAAACGCTTAACAATACGATAATTAAGATAATCTTTAGAAATTTCATATTAACCCCCTTTTAATATCTTTTGTTTAAATCAGCTTTAGTTTCAATTTCTCTACATCTAAATAAATTCTTATCACGGATAGAAAATTTATCCTCTATCCTTTCATCGCCCTTCATATACATTACACAATAAAAATCGCCCTTCTGATAAGCATTAATAACATCTTCATATATTATCGGTTGTGATGTTTCTTTTAAATGTATTAATATTTTCATAACAAATCCCCCTTAATATTGATACTTTTCTATTTCTTTCTGTGTGGCTGGTGTGTATGTGCTTGGAGTATAAGTCGATATAGTTGTTTTTGGTTCTTCCCGTTTTTGACTTTCCATTATCTTATTTACTGTAAATTTCATCTGTGAAGAACAAATCCAAGCGAACAACAAGACAAACACCAGCACGATGATGACGAAAGTATAGGTATTGACTTTTTGGTCCAAGTTTATTTTCATATCTACCCCCTTTTTTAATATTTTCCTATTTTCCTCATTCTCTTTAACCATTTATAATATGAGTTGTTTTTATCTCTTTCTATCTTTGTAAGAATCTTTAAGCCTAATGCGTGATATTTTCCTTTATCAGTGTCCTTTAGCCAGTGGATATAATCAGGATTTCTTTCTAATTCCTCTTTGAGCCATTTTTCGTATGACCCTTTCGGTTCAAACATTCTTTCAATAAGACAAAGTATGATAGTTCCTGCTACAAAAAGGACTATAAGAATCGGAAGAAAGTAACCTGTACTATCCATTTATCTCTTCCTTATCCTGTTCTTTCCAAGTTTCATAAGGCATAGAAATATCTAATCCACATAAGGCACACCGACCCTTAAGTATATTTCTATTGTCTTTATTTCTCTCAAGTAATACATAGTTTTGACACTCTGGACACCAATAGTCAAAATAAATTTCATCTGCTTTCATATTTTCTCCCTTAATCGGTAAATCCTGCTTTTATCTTACTTACAGGCACACCGTTGTAAGTTTCTTCATGTTTCTCTGCGAAACTTTCTACCGCCATTTCAAAGTGATATTTCCGTTCTTCGCCTTTTGGTATTATTTCTTGTATTAATCTTTCTCCATTAACGATTACTACCATGCTATCTCCTGCTTCTAATGAAAAATCAGTATGGTATTTTACTTCATTTCTTTCATCGCTATAACGAAATTTAGTTAACGGTTTCCAAATTTTCATGATTTACCTCCAAATACTTTTCCATCGAATGAAAACTTACCATTTATAATTAACTCTAATTCTTTTATTCTTCCCTTTAGTTTTCTGTTCTCTCTTTCTAAAATTGTTATTGCTTGGTGTTCTAATGTTTCACATAATTCTAAATTCTCTATTCTATTATCATCTCTTATATGATTTTTATGATGGACTATCTCCCAAGACTTGAGACATCTTCTGAGATATTTCGCCATTACTAATCTATGTTCAAAAATACGATTCTGATTATTCATTGAATAAAATTCACTTTTTGGGCTAATCCAAATCAAAATATATCCATCGCCATTTATAGTTCTTCCGCTTTTCCAACCATTTTTATTTCCTTTATTCGAACAACTACGACATCTAAAACGTGTTGGTTTACTTTTATGTAATGAAACCCATCTTTCTTTTCCGCAATCAACACAGGATTCCCAAATATATTTGTGAGTTCCTTTATATCCTAATGTTTTTGCTTTGCTCATATCTCCAATTTCTGGCATCTTTTCTCCTTAATGATTTCCATCAAATGTTTTACCTTCAAATGTAAATTTACCTTTAATTATTACGGGGACATAAAGATTATAAAGACCATCTTCCCTTACGAACAAAACGCCAAAAGCATTAACCCACCTATTCATGTTTCCCCTCATAAATTCAGGACTTAAATTACATAAACACCCTATGCTTTGAGCAGTATGAAAGTCTTTATAGTCATCGATGGTAACTTTTGTGTAGGATTGAATATCGTGGGTATGTCCGTAGACACAACTTCTGCTGAACGTGTCAGCGGTTTTAGCAGCATGGTATTTGTTGGTGTATAGTCCATGAAGAGTTAAGAGTTTTCCATATTGTTTAATACCTCGTTTGTTGTTTTTGATCCAAGGTATCCACTCCCAATCTCTTTCTTTTAGTCGTAATTTTATTTCAGGTTCTATACTTCCCTTTAGAGTGGTGTCCTTCCTTGTTACTATGTTTACCCAATCCTCGTGATTACCACCCATATAGGTCTTTTCACAACCTTTGGGTGCTAACTTATCTAATGGGGTTAAGATGTCGGCATCGAAAGTATCGTAATCTTCCCGAACCGTCTTTCCCACAAAATATTCATTATCTTGTTGTTTCTTTTTCCAGTGGTTGACAGAATCCATATTCATACCATCACCCAATATGTTGATGGCGTGAGGTTTAAACCATCTTATAAATTCAAACACCGCTTCCACAGCAGGTTTGTTATGATGTGGGTGGTGGAAGTCGGGTAAGAGAACTATTCTATTTATCAAACAATCACCTCTTTCTATTTTTTCGGGAGGGCAGATCGGCTCTACCCTCCCACTAAAGGAGAACTAAAAATGAAAAAGTCGAGTAGTAGTTGCGAGTATATTTGCCTGTCCTGACAGGATTCCCCACCCTGTACCCTTATTACTACTTTACCGTCTTAACTTTTACTACCTGACGTTAAGAGCAACCAGAACGCCACAGGGTAGGCAAATAAAAAAGACCGAACCTTTTTTAAGATTCGGTCTTAAAACCTAACGGACAAACGCCCTGTAATATATCTTATGTATAGTAAAGACCAAACCTAAAAAAGAATTAACCCAATATCGTTTCTTTAAAAGTTATGTCATATAATCGGTCTACAACTTTCTTTAGTTTGGAAAATAAAATTGGGTGTGGTTGATTGTCCCCATGAACCCATCTTCGGATTGTTCTCTCGGACACACCAATTTCACGTTCCAACCACTTATATGTTATTTCAGTTTTCTTTAAAATTTGTTTTAGTTTTAAATATGTTTCGTTCATTTGTAAAGATGATAGCATACTTTAGGGCATTTGTCAAAATTATTTTTAAAACTCAAATGTAACCCCAACCATAATTCCAGAATAATCTGGGTGCAAAGGAATATATTCTACACCCCCAAAAAAGCCAAATCTATTCTTTCTTAATAATTCATCAATGATATCCTGTTGGACTTTCATTAAGTTTTGCAGATTCTTCACAACTTCCATTAAGGCTCGATTATCAGCTTCAGCTTCGTTATAGAGTTTCTGATAGCCGATTGCAATTTCTGCCATGTCCTTATAGGCAATTACCAACTCATTATATGTTTCAGGTATCTTCAAGTTCTCTATGGTGTTGGTCGCTACCGCACCGATACTTAAAGAGAATACAATAAATATTATGATAAAAATATTAAAATGTTTTTTTAGCCTATCGTTTAATTTTTTAGCCTCTTCTTCCCTATTTTCGATTTTCTTCTCTATTTTTTTTACTTTCTCTTCTTCTGCTTTAGCTTGTGTTTTAACTTCTTCAACCTTTTCCTTTATGAATGAATTGTCTCTCCGATTAAAAAAATTATAAACGACAAAAGCAAAGATAATCCCTAAAGCACCCGTTATCCATTTCCAAATGTTTTTCATATTTCACCTCCCAAATATACCCTTGATTAAATTCCAAATCTTCTTGGGTATAATCATAATAATGTTCCAATACCATTTAGCAAAGTCCACGATGTTGAAGATACTATAAACCGCAGTTAAGGTCAAAAAAATGTAAAATACATTATTCACCTATTTCACCTCCTTTCTATTCCGGTGGAACACAAGCTCCATCTTCGCAACCTTTCTTATCTCTATCTTTCTTTTCTTTTACTTCTTCCTTTAATAAAGAATTGATTATATCCTGTATTTTAAGAAAGGGTAATAATCCTACGAATCTATAAATTTCTTCACCATTTTTATAAAACACCACCACAGGTAATCCTCGAAGTGGTCTGAAATTATTAAGGAATTTTCTGTTTTCATCCACGTTCACCTTAAACCATTCTATTTTGTCCTTGTTGTATCTTTGATTAAACACAACCAATCTTTCGATGATGGGACTTAATATTTTACAAGGTTTACACCATTCCGCCCAGAAGTCTATAACAATCAGTTTCTCCGACTCCAAGACTTCTTGGAAATTATCCTTGTTTAAGATAACCTGACCGAATGATACTGTCGTTAAAATACAAAACATAATTAAAATCAAAATAAATTTTCTCATCCTCTCTCCTTTCATAAATCAATTATAAAGAGAAAGATTTTTGATATCAAGGTAGGTTTTTATACAAGTCCACAACTCGATTGACCCAACCTCTGATATAAAGTTTTGCAGTATCTAAACCTGCATAAAATACTATCCTTCTGATTAAATAATCTCTCCAATCAACAGACACGCCCAAAAATTCCTTTGCCCTGCTTACTCCCATATTGACCGCTGTATCAAATACAATAATGTCAAGAGGCGAAGTCAATTTATTACAACCTGCTTTTAGCCAATAGTTCTGATAATAGATTTCTTTTGCCTGTTCTATGGTCAAATTTTTAATATCAAGCGTAGGATAAGACTTTTTACTAATACCAAAATTCGTTTCTCCACCAGGGTCATTGGGGTCGTTAACATACCCACCTTCCCACTTCAGAACAAACGATACAGCTTTTTCAAACTGCCCTTCTATCTCTTTTGGTTTTTCTTCTACCTTCGGTTCTATCTTCGGTTCTATTTTGGGTTCTGGTTTTTCTTCTACTTTTGGTTCTTCTATCTTGGGTTCTATTTTAGGTTCTATCTTGGGTAATTCAGGTTTTAGTTCAATTTTCTTATCGAATAGACTAAACAAACTCTCTAATAATATCTTAAAAAATTCTAAAATATTTTTCATTTCTGACCATTCAGTTTCGATACTGCCAACCGAAGTTCAATAACCTGTGAGGTATTCATATCTACTGCATCTTTCATATTTGCTATATTTGTAGAATCTACTTCAACAACACCTACCAAATCTTTTACTACATCTTTTAATCCATTAACCGCTGGGATTAACTTCCACAAAAGAAAGAAAGTTATTGCAGCAGGTATCCCAATCGTAGTTACGATATTTACGATATCAAATTCCATTAAAATCACTCCTTTTCAACTTTATTCATATCCCCCTTTGTTTTATTTACTTTAGTCCAATCATCTTTACTTTTAGATACTTTAGTCATATCTCCTTTTTCTTTACTCACTAAAATCCAATCATCCTTTCCTTTTTCTACTTTAGTCCAATCAGTCTTTACTTTAGATACCTTCGCCCAATGATATATAGCCTTTAGAGTCGCAGTTATAGACGAAACAATATTCGCTGTAGAGGTTAAAGTTTCCTTAATTCCTCTTGACAGACTACCAGTGATAGATGTTACTATTGCCGAAGTCGAAGTAAGCGTTTCTTTGACGCCCCTACTCAAAATCGATGTGATAGATGTTGCTATCATCGATGTACTTATTAAATCTATCATTCTCGTAAGTTTCGCAGAGAAACTTGTTGTTATATTTGAAGTAGAAGTTAGGGTTTCAGTGATGCCTCTACTTAATGTTGACGTAATAGATGTTACGATATTAACCGTTGAAATTAATACTCCTTTAACACCTCTACTCAAAGATGAAGTTATCGAAGTTGTAATCGCCGATGTGCTGGTTAAGGTTTCGGTTACTCCCCTGCTTAACGTTGATGTAATAGAGGTTACTATGGCTGCTGTAGAGTTCAATGCCATAGCACCAATTTTTTCTAATTCAGCTATAATAGAAGTTACGATATTAGCTGTTGATGTTAAAGTTTCTTTAATACCTCTACCTAAAGAAACTCCACTACCTGTGCCATAGAGACTTATTAAAGATTCTTCTTCAAAACTAAATCGGACATTTGTGCAAGGTATATGGTCTCCATAAAGGTACATATCTCCAATACCTGTCCAAGCTGATTCTAAATATCCACTAGTATAATAAATCCCAATATAATCGTCTTTTTGTACATTAAGGTTCACATTAAATTGATTATATCCAGATGGTATATCTCCAATAGTTATATTATCTCTTGTAGATAAATATTTCCCATCACCATCAATAGATTCTACATAAAAAATAGCAATTTTAACACCAGTCATTGCCGAATTAGCATAAATTTCTACAGAGGTTATTTTTCCCATACCATTACAAGGATTATTTAGATCAACAGAGGTGTAATTATAGGTATAAGTACCATCTGTATCAATTGCTGGATTTCCTACATCAATTGCTTCATTAATAACAGTTATTATATTAGATGTAGAAGTAAGTAACTGTTTAATTCCTCTTGATAATAAACCTACTGTTGATACCGCAATATTTACAGTTGATGTTAGAGCTTCGGTAATTCCTCTTGATAAACTACCTGTAATAGAGGTTGCTATATTAGAAGTAGAAGCAAGTGTCTCCTTAACTCCCCTACTCAAAGCTGATGTGATAGAAGTTACTATCGCTGACGTACTGACTATTTGTATTATTTTCGTTATTCTACTTGTAAAAGAACTTACTATATTAGAGGTACTTGTTAGTGTTTGTGTTACTCCACGGGATAAACTTCCCGTTAATGAACTTACTATATTAACCGCACTAACTAAAGTTTCAGTTATACCACGTGATAAACTGCCTGTAACAGAAGTTACTATATTTACAGTAGAAGTCAAAACCTCTTTAACTCCCCTTGACAAACTGCCCGTAATCGAGGTAGTGATATTCGTTGCCGATGTTAGTGTTTCAGTTATTCCTCTTGACAATGAACTGGTTATAGAACTGGTAATAACTGCTGTTGAGAGTAACGCAATGGTCTCTCCTGCCAGTATAGTTAGATTTGCTATGATAGATACTGCGATATTAGACGTTGAGGTAAGTGCTTCTTTTATTCCACGAGATAGATTACCAGTAAAAGATACTACTCCATTAGCAGTCGATAATAATGCCTGTGTAATTCCCCTACTTAAAGCCGATATAATAGATGTGGTAATTGTTACTGCTGATGTAAGTGTTTCAGTTATACCTCTACTTAAAGAAGAAGTTATTGAAACTACGATTGCCGAAGTAGAAATTAAATCTACTATTCTTGTAAGTTTCGCAGAGAAACCTGTTGCTATGTTTGAAATAGAAGTCAGGGCTTGAGTTATACCTCTGCTTAAACTTGCTGTGGTTGAACTTGCTATATTAGAAATTGAAGCAAGAGTTTCCGTAATCCCTCTCGATAAGCTACTCGTTATTGATGTTGTTATATTAGATGTCGAAGTCAGGACTTCTGTAACGCCTCTTGAAAGTGAACCTGTAATAGATGTTACTATGGTTGAAGTAGAAAGTAATGCAATTCCCCTGCTTAATAACGATGTTATTGATGTTACTATGTTAGAAGTTGATGTAAGTAATTCCTTGACTCCTCTTGACAGACCACTTGTTATTGAAATTGCTATATTCGATGTAGAGGTTAATGCCTCTGTAACACCTCGTGATAACGCACCAGTAATAGAAGTTACAATGGGTGCAGTAGAGATTAAATATATGCCTCTTGTTAATGCACCTGTTATCGAACTTACTATATTTGCAGTAGAGGTCAGGGCTTCGGTGATACCACGAGATAAGGCACTCGTAAAAGATGTTCCCATAGCTGCTGTAGAAAGTAAATATTGTGTCTGCCCACCTACTGCCGCCGCCTCAATAATCACCGTAGCCGCCGCCCATTCTTCAGAGGCACTCATACCGAATACTGCTGTGCCTGTGTTGCCTGTGCCACCTGCTCCAACACCCCAAAAATCTGCTTCTTTCCATATAGCTTGTGCATTTGTAGTTATATTGTAAAATTTAGCCCTCATTGCTGTTACTGTTTGAGTTGAACCAATTTCTTTTTCAACCCAGACATCATCTGCAAAAGCACCTTCATAAATATTCTGCCAAGCAGCAGAATAATATACATCTAAACTTATTTGAGAAATATATGTAGCTTGGGTTCTGAGAAGGAATCTTACCTTTGAACAACTTAAAGCACCAATGGTTAATTCTAAATAAGAACTCCAATTCCCTACCCCTATATCATTTGTTGTATAAGCAAAAGAAGTTGTACTTTCATCATAAGCATTTGTCTCGTTAGTCCAGGCAATATCAGGGTCATTAAAACCTGTCGGAGATACCCAATTACTTACACTTTTGTCTCCCCCAGCACCACCAATAGTCCCCGCCTCATCATTAAATCTTGATGTCAGTTGTGCAGTAGGAAAGGTAAAAGGAAAACTCTTTGAAGGGTTATCTGCACCGAACATCTGCAAGACTAAACTGCCTACGGTTAAATTGGTAAAGGCTACAGAAGGTGCAATCGCAGAACCATTGGCAGCAGACCCTGTACTACCCGAATCGTGAATAGGTGTAGTTGGATTATGTCCAGTATAGCGAAGGATTACGCCATAGTAATCTTCACTGCTTTCTTCTGTCCAAGTCCATTCCGTATCGCCATCTGCAAAAAGTTTCCAAGCCACATAAAGATTCATGGCTGTATTGCCTGCTGTGCTTGAAAGCACATTCCAAGCACTCCCGCTGGTTAATGCGACTGCCTCATCATCATCTTTGGTGATATAACAAATTAATAAATCACCAATGGCAGAATCAACAGGAGCAGCAATAGTTATACTTGTTGCAGTAGCTTTTACTATTCTTGAGTTCTGAAATACTACAGCCACGATACTACCTCACTTAATCTGGAATAGTTACTGTAAAGTCAAGATAGCCCATAGACTCGATTTGTTGTCTTATCAGGTTATCCCTTTCGATTTGGTCTCTGATAATAACTAATCTTGCTTTGATAGCATTAAGCACTTTAGTTTGGGTAATGGGATAATCTACCCTCAAACCATAAGTAGGCAAATTGGGATATTCAGGACATCTCATTCCGAACTCTAATACTTCGGTTAAATCTTCGTTAATCCAATGATGTATCTGGTCTCTTTGAATATGTACTAATATATTCATAAAATCTCCTTAATTTAATATTATGTTAGGGTTATATCTAACGCACCAGCAGCATATTCAGCTACATCGTCAATGCCGATTACTCTATTGGGGTCTACTGTTCCCCAGATTAAAGTGTTTGCGGTACTTTCAGCAGCATCGATATGATTCATTATCATAAAATGTGTTACTGTTCCCCATGAAGCTGTTGCGGTGTCAAAAGTAACCGCAGCGGTATTCTCACTTGCACCAGCAGCAGCAGCATCCCAGCCATTACAAACTTCACGAGCATAACTACCACCAGTACATTCAGTTCCTGATACGCCATCATCGGTTGGACTTGCTGTAAATAAAGCTACATATAAGTTGGTATCTACAGTATGTTCCGTAACTTTAAATACGTGGTCTAATAACTTGTTTGCTAAACCGTCACATATTCCACCAGCACTGAAAACGACATCAATATCTCCTGCTGCAATGTATAAGTTTGTTCCGATAGGTGCAGCCTTACTTACTGTAAAGTCTCCGTGAGCCAAGAAGTTACCACCAGTTATTGCGTCGTAGATACCGTAATGAGAAATAGTTCCCCAGTCTTCCCCAGCTTGTGCGAAAGTTATCTGATTGGTGTTCTCTGTTGCCCTACTTGCAGCAGCATCCCAACTGTCCATAACTACTCTTGCGTAACCACTTTTTCCCGTTATTTCTGTACCACCATTACCTGCATCGGTAAGATCCCCTGTACATAAAGCTATATAAATATTTGTTGGTTGCACATACGGTGTAGTTTTTAATACATGGTCTAATAACTTAATCTCTAATGCATCACTTAATGAACCTGCCATTTAAAATCCTCTCCTTTCTTTTTTTTTATCACCCCCTTTAAATTTTATGTTTCGCAGAGAAACATTATAAAAACTTTTTTTACTTTTTTTTTACCCTTTAAAATTCATAGTTTCGTTTCATTTAACTTTACATAAGTCGAAATTTTAACTTTTTTACCTTGATATCAAAAAATATTCTGCTATAATTCTTAGTTAAGCGGGAAGCGGTATAACTCTTCTGTATCTATACACTCTTCTTTATGATAGAGTCTCAGCCTCATTAGGATGTTCTTAAAAAATGGCAAACTTGACATTTCCGCTATTTTGTGATATCTTATTTAATATCTAAACATGGACGGGTTAGGGTTTATTATCCTAATACGCTGCCATGTATTGGGTTCGCTTCTTTCACCTTAACTCGTCCTCTTTTGGGAGGTTATTATGAACGGTTATGCTAAAAAAGTTTCTCATACTTTAATATTAGGATTGATTATACTTTTTGTATGTGCAATAATTTACTTGGTTTATCCTAAATACCAGATAGTCACTGATTCTGATAAAGTTTACAAACTAAACAAGTTAACTGGAACAATCAATATAATAAGGTACACAACATCTTCCAAACCACTTAAACCTTTAAGACAAGTAGATTATTAAGGTTTCTTTGGTTTGATAGGCTTACTGGGCTTACTGGGTTTGGTAGGTTTACTGGGTTTTCCCTTTACAAGTGTTTTCTTTTCTTCTTCTCCTAACACAGATTTAGCCCAAATTAAACGCCTGATATCTTCAGTTTCTCCCTGAATCAAATCATCTGCTCCGTCAATCGTTCGATAGGGTTGATTATAAGCAAGTCCGATTACTTTACAAATACCGCTAATCCCGTGTTTAAACTTCGACTCCCATGTCTTGTAAGTTGCAGCCTTAACAAATTCTTCTCCGAAAGACAATGGTGCAGGTGTCCATCCACCATAACCTTCCATCATATTAACGACTATCGAACCCACAAAGAACCATCCACCGATGTAGTAAACTCCCATATCCTTAACGAGTTCTTTCCAATCTTCAGGTGGTCTGCCTCTGGTAATTGTCCCGATTAGAACAGCAGGAAGCATCCATCCCCAAAGTACCCTATGAGCAAAAGTTCCCGGTGAAATCTGTCCAGCCTTTAACTTACCGAACATATCGTGTCTGATGTAGTTTTGGTTTTTATTGATTTGATTTTGAAATAAACTAAATAGGTTAGCTACCGTACCATCTCTAAACCATTGCGGAAGGTCTTTGGTTAGTGCAGCAGGTTGGGTCTTTCTCATTACTTCACCTGCACGTTTTATAGCTTCCTTATCCGATTTTCCCTGATTTATTGCCTGGTCGTAAGTACCCTTCCAAACTGACAAGACAGCAAACTCATCCAATGCTCTGATTAAGAATAAAGTTTTCATTCTTACATCTTTGGTCTTGCCCGTAAGTATTTGTTTAGCGTCAGTAGTTTCCATCCACTCTCTCATTATCTTGTCAATCTGTCCTTTTCTGGCTCTCATTTGAGGGTCTCTCTGAAAAACAAATTGTTTGGTTTCGTTGTAATGAAGGGCTACCTGTTCTATTCCACTCAAGATTGTCGTTAAGTTCGTTTCCGCTACTGCGTTGCACAGCGAAACAAGTTGTTTTGAACCAGATATGACATTGACTCCTAACATGGAAAAAAAGGCACTTGTCCTGAGAAACATTAAAGTTTTATCTGAGGTACTAAGGATTTTGCTTTGTTTAGCTTTTACGGAATCTTTAAACCATTGAACGATGTTATCGTAAACAATTCTTCCATATTTAGGATTTTGAATGATTGCATTTTTAAGTTCTTCATTAGTTAATAAGTTATTGATATCTATAACAGTTTCTTCGTATGCTTTATAATGTTCGACCTTTGCCATATCACGCAACATATTAGATACGCAATCTATGTTAATGACATTTTCGGCACGATGTGTTCTTTCTTTTCGGAATCCTTGTTCTAAATAAGCTCGTCTTGTCATCGGATTGCGTTCCATGTCTATCGCCATACTATTGTCTAAATCTTCGTTTATAACCTGAATAGCATAACGGTTTTCGACTTTCTTTAAATGTACTCCCCTTACTCTTACATCGAACTCATCAAGTTCATTTCCTTGTGATAGTTGATATTCTTGATAGTTTTTAGCCATAGCCTTTTCTTCTTCCGTTAAACTATCAACGACATCACTGATATCTTTATCCGTGAATTTATAAGGTTCTTTCATCCCTTTCATCAGATACACGCCAGCATTTTGTATGTGTCTTTTAGCGTCCTCATCCAAAGAACACAAGTACACACCTGTCCTTTGAGAGGGTGTAAGCATTAAGTCCCCTGTCCTCTCTTGTAAGAACTTAACAATATCTATTTTTTTATCTGCTATGAAATTCTGGGAATCTTCTATCTTTTTAAAGGTACTTGATAATTCATCATTGGTACATTTATTTACTGCATCATAAAAAGTTTCACACCATAGACCCCTCTTTGCTCCGTCCATTCTTTCAAATAAGGCTTCGTCTAAAGTGGTGTTTATCCAGAAATGACTCCAAATATCCTTGACTTGCTTCTTTAAACTTTCCGCTTCTTTCAGTTCTTGCCTGATATTTCTTTTGCCTGTGGGAACTTCCTTACCTTGAGAAAGTGTATTAATAAGGTCTTGTACGAGTTCTTCTAACCTTCTCCCCTTTTGTATTTTAAGTAATTTACCTTTAGTTTTTCCTATATGAGCAAGTTGTAAGATGGTATCATGAACATCCTCCAACTGTGCTATGGTCATGTCATTCAAAGGTATCTTTTTTATGATATCTATAACTTCTTGGGGAATCTTTAAGTTCGTATTTCCTTCGGCTATCTCTCTTTCGATGAATTTAGCTGTTTCTTCTCTGGCATGTAAGGTCTTTTTCTGTCTCTTTTTTAAATCAAACGTATCCTTAATTGCTTCAATCTTATCTCTGTAATCTACAGCGATGTTTTGAGTAGGAAGTTTATTTATGTCATCTATTAGTTTCTTGATATATTTCTTTTGTGCTTCCTTCTCCTTTGCCTTTGCTTTAACTTCTTTTTGATGTTCTTTTATCTTCTCTATTTTCTCTTCAAATTTTTCTTTGGTTGCAAAGATTCCTTCTTTCTTTCCTGCTTTAAAAACTTCTCTGGCTGTTCTTTCTTCACCCTTTAAGACGTACTTCAACATATCACTCTCATAAAGTTCTATTTTCTCGCCTTTAGTCTGTCCTGTAACCTCTCTCACTTTAGCCTTCACTTGTTTGGGAGTTAATTCTTCTCCTTCGGTGTAGACATCTCCGACTTTTACTTCTTTATCAAATTCGGGTTCTTCTTCTATCTCTGCTGTTTCTTTAGGTGGTACAGGTGGTTTGGGTGGTTCTTCTACTTGTTTCGCAGGAGAAACCTCTTTAGCGACCTCTTCAACTACCGCAGTTTTCTCGGTAATTGCGGTGGCTTGGGTGTAGAAGTCGGTAAGTTTTTTATAATCCCAAATATATGGACGACTATAGCCATTTTTCAAATAATCTTCTTTGGCTGCTTGAGTGGGTATTGGAGATATATCTTCGCCTGTTTCTTTATTAACTAAAATATCTTGAACTGATTTCTTACCATAATTTTCACGGGTAGTTAAATCTTCTGGGGGTATATAACCTTCATTTTTACTATAGAATATTTTACTTTCTTCTTCTGTTAATGCTTCTGCAAATTGTTCTACACTCTCATATTTCTTTGCCTTCTCCGTCAGCCCTTCAAGTTCTTTGGGGATAATGGGGGCTTTAGGTTCTGCCTTTAGTTCCTCTTTCTTACCTGTCATTTCATTTTCCATTACAGTACGAGTTATTCCTAAACTCTCTGCATATTTCATACCTTCAACGATAGCTTTGTCTACTTCTTCTTGGGTAATCCACCCACGCTTAACTTCTTCTTTCATGTGGTTTTCCCAAGCGATAGTTTCTCTAACTTTTTCTTGAAAGGTTAATTCTCTCCCACCAAATTTCCAATTTGCTGAGTCTATAATAAAATCTTCTAATGTTAAAACCCTCTGTCCTTCTCGAACTTCTTCAAGTGCTTGTTCGGCTTTTTCTTTTGTATTATATTCGCCTATATGGTATCCTTCTGGGTCAGTAGGAGAATATCCAATACTACCATCTTCCTTAATTATTGTTTCTATAGTTCCCGTTGCTAATTTCGGGATTTTAGGTTCTTTAACTCCTGCCTTCAACTCCTCTTTCGGTTTAACAGCTTTCTCAACTTTCTTTAAGACTTCTTTTGGTGTGGTTTCTTTACCGACCAATTCCTCTAATTTCTTAATTGTTTTTTCACTTACGGTTTCTTGAGTAACATCAGCTTTGGGTAGTTCAGTAATCTTGGCTTTCTTAACAAATTCATCATCAGCAAGAAGTTTTTCGTTGACTCCATGTTCACGCAAAAGCTCACGTTTAGCTTCGAGTTCTTCGGGAACGATAGGTTCTTTGGGTTCTACCTTATAAGCAAAGGCTTCTGATTCCGCTTCCATTTCAAAAATTCCTAAAATTGCTCTTTGTATATCTGGGTCGGTTTTAACTTTCTCCATAATTGTTTTTGGGTTTAGATTAGATAATATTTTGGGTATCGTTTTTAATTGCTTCTCGACTATAGCCCCAATCAATCCTTTCTTCTGTTCTGCTGTAAGTTCAGTTAAATCTACACTCTGTTCAGCATTGGTAGTTATTGCAGAGGCACCGCCACCAAGAACTGCCCCGATTGAAGCGGATTCAGCAGTACCTTCCCATAAACTTCTTGTCTTTTCCCAACCAACTTTAGCAACGATATTTTCTCCTACTTGTTGTGAAAATTCCTGAAAACCTTCCAGTCCTGCGTGTAACACTCTATCAACCCAGAAGTTTCCACCGAATTTAGTAAACAACCATTGTAATCCTACATATTCTAAAGCACCTTCTACCACACCAGCAGTAACTGCAAGTGGTGCAGCTTTCTTGACTTCAACATCCGCTTCTCTTGCTTCTTGATACATCGAACCTGTTTGGTACATTCCAAAAGCAACAGCAGCAGCGTGTGGACTTCCAGTTAAAAGTGATATACCCACTGCACCAGCCAAAGATGTAGCACCACTACCTAATTGAAAAAGCCATGCGGCAGTTTTACTGTCTATATCAGGATGTAACTCTTTCTTTGATAAAAATTCACGATTCGCTTTTATTATTTCCTGTGATTTATCAACTAATAACTTACTTACTGACTTACCCCATATTGAATCTTCTTTTGGCTTCTCGGCAATAGCTTTCATTAAATCTGTATACTTATCTTCATCGCCTTTGAATATATTGGGAGTGCCTTCCACTTCCTGCATATTCTCGCCTACAAGACGCATTAATCCACCAACAGCTTGGGGAGATGAATAAATACCATGTATGATACCTTTCAGCGGTGCAGCGATAAATTTATTGGCTTTGTCCAAATCTAACATGGGAGGTCGTTGTTTCGTTTTTGGTATTTCTACTTTTTGATCTTCAAATCGTTTTTTTTCTATAAATGCTTCTCTTTTTTGGACTGAATAAATTACGTCTCTTTTAGTAATATCATCTTGTAATGTCTTAACTAAAGAGTTAAAATGTGTTACTTCCTTATTGTAATTAGCAATAATACTCGGCTGTATGTTCGGAGGTATTCCTTCTAAAGTAGTGTCAAATTCGGTAAGGTTTTTTTCGAGTTTGAGACATTCCTTATAGTTCTTTTCGATAGATTCATTTAATACATCTAATTCGTTTTTAGGTTTTTCTGGAATTTTAATATCTTCGGTTTTCTCTAAAGTCAATTCACCGACTGGTTTGGTTTTTTCTTCTTCCTCTTCCGATGGTAAACTAACACCCTGCATACGGTTTTTCCAACCTGGCTTTTCTTCTTCAAATAATTCTTTAGTGGTTACAATTCTTCCCATTTATTACCTCTTGCCTGATTTCTTTTCTGTTTTCTCTTCGACTTCTTCCCATTTATCATTTCCCAGATATTTCCACAAAACACCTTCTTCGTCCCGATACGTTTCACCTACGATATAACCCTTTTCATCTTTTGGTTTTCCCTCTCCCGCTAAAGCAGAACCGTAATCTCCCTTTGCCACGCCACCGCCAGTTAAAGCACCTTCAATAGCTCCTACTTTTTTTATTTCTTCTGGTGGTAAGTATTTGGGTGATTCACCCTTGAGTGCATCTTTGTAATACGGATAAATCCATTCATATATTTTGAACCATTCATCGGTAGATTTATTTTTTTCGTCTCTGCTTATTATTTTGTTGTCAGTACCCAAACAATCTTGTAATGCTTTTTCTAATATGCTTATATGTTCGGGTGCTGGTTTATTTTTCTTCATGCTTCCCCACGAAGCTACTGCTTCTTCGTATTCTTCTGGAGTAATTGCTCCCCAGTCATTTTCATCTCCGTAGAACATTTTATTAAAGGTGTTGATGTCAGTACCAGTTAAATCTTTTAATTTATCTTCTCCAGCTTCACCCTTCTTTGATATCGTTACGCTTCCTGTCTTGGGGTTAGTAGAGGTTACTTCATAATCAGGATTATCTTGCATAAATTCATTTGCTTTTACGAGGGTTTCTTCCCAGGTCATTGTTTCACCTGAACTAAAACTATAAGATACACTTCCAGTATTTGGATTTACATTCATACCAGTCAGTTTCAAACCATATTCTTTTATTCGTTCATTTACTTCTTCCCACTTAATTTCTGGTTTTACCTCTTTTTTAGATATAGTTATACTTCCTGTCTTTGGATTCATGGAAGTTACTTCATAACCAGGATTGTTTTTAACAAGCTCATTTGCTTCTTCAAGAGTCTGTTCCCAAGATTTTTCTCCTGTTGGTTCTGCAAAATAATCGGAATATGATTTAGCCAAAGCCAAATCTTTAGATAATTTTTCCTTTGGAGATTCTTGTCCTAACGCCTGGTTCATAACCCATTCTTCCATAGGAGAGAAAGACCCCATCATTTTAGGTCTGTGTTCTTTCATATAATTTAAAATAGGTGCAAAATCCATCTGACCTTCAGGTATATTCTGTATTGCATTTAAGAGTTGTGCCTTATCACCTTTAGGTATCATTGTTTCTGAAGTAGGAGGAGTTCCCGTAGGAGGAATACCCGAAGGCAATCCCCCATCCATTTGTGCCATTCTTCCCATTGCATTAGTAGATAGACCACCTTGTGTTATTTTTCCCATAATGTTAAAGGTATCTACAAACTGACCTGCCATTTCTTCAATTTTAGCAATACCTCCAGGATATATTTCTTCTCCTGGTTCTGCATTTAATAAATCAATCATATCGGTAACTTGCTGTTCGGAACGTGCTTTTTCAAGTTGGTCTATAGTCGTATCAATCAGACCTTTATTATATTTATTTTCAATTATTCCCTTGATACCTTCGACAATAGAGCCAATTGCAGCCATTCTATCTTTAAAGATGTCGTAAGGGGCTTCTCCTTCCCGATATTGCGAGGGAAATTGTAAAACTCTCATATTATCACTTCCTTAAAAAAATTTACCAATACCACCGAGAATACCACCAAGATAATCCAAGAAGCCAGGGTGATAAGTCTCTGTTGGCTGATACCAGTTACCCCAGTCGGCTGTAAACTGTGCAATGGGTGCTTGATATTGGAATGGGAATAATTCTTGATTCGTTGCAACTTCCCAGTCGGCGAGTGCTTGTTTAGTAGCAATGTCTCTTTCCTGTCCTGCCATCGGTGCAAAACCTTTTAATGTTTCAATTTGTTGTCCTGGTAAACCCGATTCATACCCAGCATAACTTAATAATTGAGGTATCATACTTGTTTGTCTGTTAATATCTGCTTCGTATAACCTACCTAATTCTTTGGTCAAACCAGTTCCCAGTATTCCTTTAAACTCTGCTTCTGCTCCCATCGCTGGTTCGCTGTAAAGCATTCCACCTAATTGACTGCGTTGTTTGATATCACTTATGCCCTTCTCTTCAAATCTGGCTGTTTCTTCTTTGAGTCCTTTATAATAATCACCTTTTGTGGGGTCATACTCTCCACCTAATACACTTTTTATTTTGTCTAATCCAAGTTGATAAGGTTCAGGAGTTCCTGCCCCCATCATCTTTTCTATGATAGAACTTCCAAAGGATACTAACTTCTTCTCTTGGTCGGACAGTCCGGGAAGGTCTACCGTAGGAAGGGTAACGTCTTTCTCCAATAAATCCATCAACCAATCCATAGAAGGTTTGGAATATTCGGTTTCAAGTTGTTCCGGTGGATCATCCTCCTCGTAAGTTCCTTTGGCAAATGCAATCATTACAGGAAAAAGCAACGCATTCTTTAAAATCCTTTTAATCTTTTTAAAGATTTTCTTAAACATTTCTATTCGCCTTCTTTTTTAATAATCTCACTTTATATTTTTTTCTCCATTACTCGATACGCTTCTTCATAACCGTATTTTCTTGAAACTGCTTTAAAGCCACGGGTCATTGCCCCAGCAACTCTACCAGCCCCTAATTGTCGAGCCAAATCTTCTGTTTTTTCTATAAACCGTTTTCCCAACTTTAAATCTTTTCCATCTGTCCAAGCCCATTCAACCCAAAGTATCTTACCTTTAACTGGATTATTCTTTAAAAGTATAACCATACAACCATTTAGTTCCTGTGCTTCGTTAAAAGCAACTAATATGATACATCTTCCAAAAGCCAAGCCCTTACCCACATATTCCAAAAATATATATGGGTCTATCGGTTCTTTGACAGAGTTCAAAGTAGTGCATATCTTCGCTAACACATTCGCTTGTGAAGCAAAATTTAATTTATTTATTATGTAAACTTCATTTGGTTCTATCATTTAATCTCCTTATGGGTTCTCTAAATCGTAAATTCTCTGATGTAATCTCGATATATCGCTATATAAAGCAGTTATTAGTTCAAAAAATATCTTATTGTATTCTTCGAGTATTCTTTTTATTTCAGGGTCTTCTATGTTAATATCAGGTAAGATAAGATTCTTTGGTGTTCTTAATATTTCAGGCATTTATCGGACTCCTATTGGGACAAATTCATTTATTAATCCTATAAACTCGAAATCGTTCTCAAATACAAATTTAATGAGGAAATGTTTCGCCAAGAAATCCACATCCCCATCGCTATCCACATTCTCGCTTGGAAGATGTTTAACAATAATATCCTCATCACCGACCATAGAAATTTCCCCAGCATATTGCCAGGTTGCCTCGTTATCTTGCTTGACATAAATCTTACAAGTTCCTGACGCTTTCTTTTCAAAATATGAATATAAGTCCAAAAGTCTTTTCTTAATATGAAGCCCTTGCTTATCCGCCAAGTCGGTAGATAACACAAAGTACGATTCGTAAGTTTCCCCGTCATCGGTTAAAGATTTGTTCATTTCATACGTATATCCCGAATTACAACCACATATATTTATCTTCGTTCCTGTGGGAACAACCCCCGCAGCAGCAGTTTGAAACTTAACCCACGCACCATAGGCAGTTCCTATTGAGTTTACAGCATAGGCACAATACCAGTATTCGGTGTTACCACTTAAACTTGTAATGTCTTTTTCGTAGACTCCTGTACCATAAGTTCCAGTGTCGTGTACCTCATTTAAGAGGTCTTTAGTTAAAGCGTAGTAAAATCCTCTTGTAGTTACATCAACCCCACCCGTATCGGTTATATTTCCATTTCCTGTTACTTGAGCTTGTAGAATTGCATCTGCGTCTAATGTGACTACTGTTGCCAGTTCCGCTGGGGTAGTGTCGTCATCAGAAGAGTATCCGTCTGAATACCCTGAATTAGGTGCATCAGTCGTATAACTCCAAGCCCGATAATAGTAATGGGTCAATCTTATGAGGTCGTCATCACTATAGGCTTCTAAAGTACCAAAATATACTTCATCTCCGTCAGTCACGCCAGTAGGTGCAGAGTCTATCTTTCTCCGAATCATTGTCTTTTCTGCACCAGTTCCTTTAGTCCAGGTCAAATCGATTTGAGCAGAACTGATAACTGAACAGGCTAAAGCGGAAGGGTCATTTGGTTTGGTAATAAAGGTTAGAACATCACTATATCCGTATCCTTTGGAGTTGTAGGCATAGGCTCTTATGTAATATTTAGTACCTGGGTCAAGTGAAGTGAGACCTAAAGCGTAAGCTCCCGTTCCATAACTTCCTTCTTCTTCTACCTTGTCATCTGCTACTGTTGGGTTGCCAGTCTTGTTATAACAAAAACCTCGTTTAGTGGCATTTTCATATCCTATGTCGGTGATGTTTCCGTTTCCTGTAGCGGTGGTTTCTTCAACAAGTGAAGGTGTGACATTAGAAACAAAAGGCACTGAATCGTAAGTGATTCTTACAGACACTTGGGTACAGTAACTGGTCGATGAACAATCGGGTGGTTGTAATTTAACTCCTATCTGTAAATTATTAATGTCCTCCCAAGTCCAGGCAAGTGATGTGGCAGGATTTAGTGTCCATTCATAGGCAAAGCCACACCAACCCTCAATCATATCCTCTGTATTAGAATAGATGTTGCCACCTATTTTAATGAGTTCATAGGCGTTGTTTGGGGCTAATCCACCATAGACTTTAATATAAACCCTGACTGAATTTATCGTTCCTGCTTCTTTTAAGGGGTCTCGGTTTCGGAGATTATATAAGTCGTACCCAACCCCAAGATATACAGTAGTCCAAACATAAGTATTAAAATTATCTGCAACTTCATCATCAACTTTATCCCAGTGGTATCCCGTAGATGGAGTTTGTTCTAATCCTATAAAATCCCCTACTGCATTAGGTCTTAAAATTAAGGTACTCATGGTTGTCTATAGCCTCCAAACGCTGTAACAGCCATTTCTACCTGTCCCCATTTACTTTCTTTAAACGTTAGAAGTAAGTTATTTAGTTCGTTATCAATCGGTACAGCCCAACAGACTTCTTCGGTTTCATCTATAAATTCACTTCTCATATTTTCAACCGAACTTTGATAAATTTTGTCTACTATGTCCGTCTGTATCGGTTGAGAGATAGTCCCTACTGAAATTTCCTTAAAAGTACCGTCAGAAGCGTACCAGTATAATCTTCCTTTATTATCGTTTACGATTGACTTACTGCATCTGTTACCGATGGTCATTGAAATAAAAGTTCCGTTAAAGACAAGAACAGTATCGGCAGTCAGCCAGTATTTATAATAACTATTTGCTTTATAAACAATTAAAAGTCCTTGATATTTCCCAAATCCCATTAAGCAATCAGATTTACCCACTTCGGTACTGCCTGAATTAGTAGCTATCCATTCAGTCTCGTCTCCGATAGCGTTCCATCTAAATCTTTGGGGATAATAATTTCCATTTTCATAGGTGTATCCGAGTATAAGAAAGTTCTCATAATCAGTCATATATTTTGCTTTAGTCAGGAAATAACCTGTTTCATATTCAATGCCTTGAAATTCAACGACAGTTCCACCACTTGTGTAAGTCGTATAAGCAGATGAATTTACCCCGTCTAAAGAAAATACGTCAACAGAATCAACAGTAACTACGAATTGTAGGTTATTTATCTCCATCATTC
>Ga0307379_10001957_pt1 | contig 31249 bp, 38 predicted proteins | sample UN2MG_FD_202237 | JGI IMG/M metagenome (GOLD analysis project Ga0307379, IMG submission 202237) | Soil microbial communities from Risofladan, Vaasa, Finland - UN-2 | ecosystem: Environmental > Terrestrial > Soil > Coastal area > Acid sulfate soil | place: Finland: Risofladan, Vaasa | collected...
CTTTACCAATCGGGTATATCTGTAGTATACTTTAAAGATGCATATAGAGATTTTGATAAGAATATTAAAATGTTGGACTTACACCTTATGATTGAAGAGATCGGTAATTTTTATGGAGTCCACATAAAACCAAGGCAGATATGAAGATATTGCGTGTAGGCGACCCACATATTACTGTTAGAAATATTAAAGAAGCTGAGAAGCTAATTGAATTTATATATGATGTCGCCTGGAAAAATCAAGTTAAGCGTGTTGAATTTATGGGAGATCTATTCCATACCCACGCCGTAGTGCGCGTTGAAGTTTTAGACTTTTGGAAAACTACCTTTGAGAAATTTAAAGAATCCAACATCCCTGTTGTAGCCTTAGTAGGCAATCATGATCAACCAGGCTCTAAAGAAAAAGAACAAGAAATGAATTCACTTCAAGTATTCAAAGGCTTGGCAACTATTGTCGATGAACCAATGATGATAGATAATATTGGTTACGTTCCATATATGAGCGATTATGATTTACTAATAGAGCGTTGTACTTGGTTAGACCAACAAGGTGCTAGAAAATTATTAATTGCTCACCAAACTTTTGCTGGTGCTCAATATGAAAATGGTTTCTATGCTCCAGACGGTTTGGACCCAAAATTTATATGCCAAGAAGCCATCATTAGTGGCCACATCCACAAGTCTCAGCAAGTTGGTAAGTGTTTTTATACTGGCACTGCAAAATGGGATACTATGTCAGATGCCAATGAAGAAAAAGGTATTTGGTTGTTTAACCATGCAGATGATGGTTCGGTTATCTCTAAAGAGTTTATTTCTACTAAAGAAGTTGTTTCGCCTATTTACAAATTTGTAATTCTTGAAGGAGAGGCAGAACCTGAACTTCAAAAAGGTGCTAGAAACTATGTTGAGCTTCAAGGTAAGTCAGCATGGATTAAAACGATGAAAAAGAAATACAAGGGTATTGCGCAAATTAAAGCCAAGCCTATAGATCGAAAAATGACTAGACTTGACAAAGATCAAGTCGGTAATATTTTTGAATACTTAAAAGGTAGTTTTGACCCAGTAGACGGTATTAAGAAAGAAGATATTAATTCATACTTAAAAGAAGTGATGAGGCTGTAATGGATGGTGATACTACACAAAATATAGTTGATGAACATAGAAAAATGATCGTACTTACAGGTAATGTGTCTGAGTTTCAAATAGAGAACTTGCAAAAATGGCCCTACTTGGTATTTGGTGAAGATCTAGAGAAAGTTTCTATCGAATATAACTTTGTACAAGGTGAAGGTGAAGAAGGCGATCTTTACGCTGGTTCTGTGAGTTTTGACTTTACCTTTAGTACAGAGCCAAAGCTAGTCGAACATTCTTTAAATTTATTAAAACATTGGACCCAATATCTTTTTTGGGAAGATACTGTAGTTAAATTTAGTCGAGAAGGAAAAACATGGCCAAAGAAATTGAAGTAAAAACCATGCCACAAGATATGTCTGCTGATGAAATAGCAGAGCTTGGCATCTTTATGGATAATGGATTTCCTGGTCTAGCAAAGACTAAGGAGTCTGATATATTCCAATGGTTTGAACTTTATATGGCTGGTAGAACTTATTCTGAAATTGCGATTGCTACTAGAAAGAAAAAAGAATACATACTCTTTATGTCTCATAAGCAAAATTGGTTTGATAAAAAAATGGCTCATTACGATGGCTTGATGGCTAATATGAGTGATAAACTACAACAGACTAAACTCGAAAGCCTAAACACAATAAGTACTATCGTTTCCGCATTGGGTAAATTCTATGGAGAAAAATTTACAAAATATTTAACAACAAAAGATGCCGATATCATCAGAGATATGGATACGAAAATGCTGTCTCAATATTATAAATCTGTTGACTCACTAGACAAACTGTTGGGCAATGCCGCTCAAGGTGATTCAGATAGACCAAATGCACCGCTTGTTAATTTCAACTTAAGTGCTGGAACAACTATCTCTCAAATAGATAATAAGACTCTAGAGATTACTGATGGTACGGCTGGAGATCTGCTTAGATTATTAGCTGATGCAAAAAAAGCCAAATCGGATGGTGATCAATGAAAAAACTATTGTTGATTTTACTATTGCCGATCTGTGCCTATGCTCAAAGCCAAAACGATAGAGCTATAGGTAAGCTTTCAGAAGCCCTACCTAAAGTACCTGCTGTTAAAGATAAAATAAAATCTGTAGAAAGAAAGCTCATCAATGCTATTGAAGAAAATACATTTCTAGATAGAGATTCTGCTGGTTTTATTATAAGCTCTGCTGTTATAGCTAGCCAGGGTAAGATTAGCACGAAACCCATTAAAAACATGAAGTTACAAGTTTTTAGCGGAGAAGTAAGACCTGATATTGAATATGATTTTAAAGATGGAGACACCAAAACTACTATAAATAGTTCATGGGATTTCTAAAACGTGGTATATCTATATGTATTTAAAAAATCTTAGGAGAAAAAAAGAATGAAAAAAATACTAATCATACTAATCGGTATAGTAATGTCTATAGCCGTACAAGCAAAAACATTAACCTTAACTTCAGACAATACTATTGTTCTGGATCAGCCAGTTACAAGTGAATCTGTTGGTAGCGTGATGCAGCAAGCAAAGGCATTAGACGCTAAGCTTCAAAGTGGATATCCAATCTATTTATTTTTATATACACCTGGTGGTTCAATCCAAGCTGGTATTGAGTTAGTTGAATTTCTAAATGGTCTTAATAGACCTGTTGAAACAATTACACTCTTTGCAGCCTCTATGGGTTTTCAGATTGCTCAACATATGGGCAAACGCCATATAGTTAAATATGGTGTTCTGATGTCACATAAAGCTCGTGGTTCTTTCAGAGGAGACTTCGGTGGTTCTATTTCACAAATCGATACTCGTTATGGATTGTGGCTTCGTCGAGTTAAAATGATGGACGAGCAAACGGTATTGAGAACAAAGGGAAAACAAACTCTTAAGACTTATACTGACGCTTATAGTCCAGAACTTTGGTTAAACGGCTCAGAGGCTGTTAAGGAAGGTTACGCTGATTCTGTAGTTACGATTAAATGTGATCCATCTCTTGACAAGGTTAAAGAAAGTGTTGAAGATGGTGGTTTCTTTCAAATTAAAGTAACAAAGTCCACTTGTCCTATTCAAACTGGTGTTATAGATGTTTCTGCTGAACTTATTACAAACCAAGGTACAGTAAAACTTACAGACTTTTTGCAAAAAAACGGTCAGTTTGGTGGCTGTATTAAAACTGTAAAAAAAGAAGTTTCGCCTAAATACTACTCTCCATACACTTATGACGTTGACGAAGAGATCGAAGAAGTAGTTGAGTCAACGCTTTGTGCTAAAGATCCAACATTAAGTCTTAAGACCATTCAAGATGAAATGAAAAAAGTTAAGGCTGATTATTCAAAAGACCCAAAGGATAATGTCGTTTATTCTTACTAATTTAGTAATTACATTTAAATTTCAAAAGGCCCTATACTAAGGGCCTTTTTTATGGTACTATTTAACTTGCGAGGTATATATGCCATTAATTAGATTTGAATGTAATAATCCTGACTGTGATAATAATATCACAAAACTATATAATGAAATAAAAGAGATTCCTCCATTCTTAGACTGTGGTCAGTGTGGTACTGGAAAGCTAGAAAGATCGCTTGCCGCTCCTGCTACTAAAAGTACACAGTTTATTGATAACGGAAATCAATCTAGGCGAGTAGAGGTTGATAATGAAGTTGTTGAAAAAGAACGCAAAAGACTTTATACGGAAGACTGATGATTGAACTTAAGACATTAACTTTTCAAAATATTCGTCGCTTTGTTGATGAGCAAGTAGTGGTCTTCAGTGGAAGAGACAAGCTTATTCAAGTAGACGGTAAAAACCAAAATACCGGAGGCTCCTCTGGTGCTGGTAAAAGTACCGTATTCTTAGCCTTAGACTATTTACTAGGCATTAGCGATATCCCATCTACAATTTTACAATCAAGACTTACCAAAGAATCACTGGCTGTTTCTGGTGAATTTACAATTGATGATCAACCACTTAATATAAGTAGATCTAAGAAAGATGGCCTTACTATATCTTTTGGTGGAGAGACTACTTCAGGCAACGTAAAGCTGGCAGAAGAGAAGCTCGATGAAATTATAGGCATCCCACGATCAGTCTTTAAGAAAATGATTCATAAGAAACAAAAAGAAGGTGGTTTCTTCATAGATATGACTGGTAAGCAGACTTATGAATTTCTTACTACAGTCTTAGGTCTAGATAAATACACAGACTCCATAGAAGAGATTGGTTTTAAAGTTAAAGAAGATATTCAAACAATTGGTGATATAAGAGTTAAGCTTGAAATTGAACAAGATAATATTAGAAATTTTGAAAGAATGCTCGATGACAAAGAAAGGCCTAAAAAAACAGTAAGTCAAAAAGATCTTGATATTATAGGCAAGCAAATCACGGATTTAAAAAATCAAAAAAACATCCTTGAGGCAGAGTGTACTCAAAAACTAAGTATACTCATCGCACCTGAATTAAACCCATCTCCATGGGATAGCAGTGAGTTTGTAAAAATACAAACAGAAATCGCTTTATCTGAAAAGAAAAAGATTGAAGTAGAGTCTGCCAAAAAGCTTATCGATCAAGAGTTGGGTGAGTTTCCATTGTTAAAGCAAAGAGCCGCAAGCCACGGCCAAAAAATATCTGAACTTAAAACTAATAAAGCAGAAATCGAAAAATCTATTTGCCCTACCTGTGAACAAAACTGGGTTGGAGAAACGGCAAAGGCTAAGGTCGAATCTATTAATGCCGATATCGACAGACTTACAGGTGAGGCTCTAGATGTAAAGCAAAAACTAGACACCAAGGATGAAGTGATAAGAAAAGCTGCTAGACTTCAGCAAATATTTGTAGAAGCTAGTAACCTATATGAAAATTTAAACAAAAACCTTTTGATGGAAAAAGATAGAGAAAATACTCACAACATGTCGGAGCGATCTAAGTATTCAGATACCATGAAAGAATTTCACAGACAAGAGTCTGAGATCAAAAACATGTATACAGATAGAATAGCTTCTCTTACTGGCGTTTTACAAAGACTTCAGATAGACTTTAGTACTAAACAAAAAGAACTAGAGCTATATCTTGAAAACTCTAAGAACTACGACACAGAAATAAAATCCTTAGCAGATCTTATTTTAAATAAAAAACAAATCATTGATTCACTTTTGTCTGAACGAGAGGCTTTAGCTAAAAAGACTTTAGTAGCAGAAGAGTGTAAAAGACTTATCAAGTCATACACTTTGCAAACATTTCAAGAAACTCTAGATTTAATTGGAGATATGGCTACAGAGATATTGTCTGGAATACCCAACATGGCAAGTTCTACAATTTACTTTGAAGGATGTAAAGAAAACAAAGACGGTAGCATTAAAGATGAGGTTACTGGTATAATCAATATGGATGGTGAAGATATACCAATTAAATCACTGTCTGGTGGAGAACGCACTGCCATTGACTTAGCTGTCGATTTAGCAGTCATAGATGTGATTGAAACCAAAGCAGGAAAAGGTGCTAACTTTTATATTATTGATGAGCCTTTTGATGGGTTAGACGCAGTTTGTAGAGAGAATTGTTTAGAGATCTTAAAGCAGATTGATACCAATAAAAAGATCATTATGGTCGATCACAGTACGGAATTGAAAGAAATGATATCTGATATAATAACCGTGGTTAGAGAAGGTGAAACAAGCATGGTTATGTCGTAATATGGTATATTAAACAATAAAGGAGAACAATAATGAATAGTGAAAAGAAAGAAATAATTAAGGCAAAGACTACAAAGGAATTCCCTGAGTTCATAGATATGCTTAATGGATCAGATCGTAACTCTCTTGAAAAAAACCTAAGTATTTATGCCAAGCACCGTGAAGAGACTGAACTTGCTAAAGCTGAAGATGAAGGTTTAGCAACAGCTAAAGAGACTGCTAAAGAATTAGCGGCTCCTTATGGAGATGCTTTGAAGGCTCTTAAACTTAAACTAGCTTATATTAATATTTTGATTGAAGAGCGTAAAGATTTGGATGGCTAAGAAAAAAGATAAGTCTCTATATGATGAGAATGGTAGGTGGGTTGAAGAACGTGGAAGAATTAAAGGCGCTATAAGAAGAGTCTTTAGACTTTCACCTCAAATGAGAGAAACCCTTCAAGCTGCGCGTGTAGAACTTCCACCTGCATTAAAAAAAGACGGTACACCTGGTAAAAGACCACAGGTTAGGTATAGATGCGCGGAATGCAATGAACTTTTTTCACAAAAGAATGTTCAAGTTGACCATATAGATACAGTCGTACCCTTATGGAGTTCTGAATCAAGTATGTTTTTCAGTGATTGGATAGCCACAATAGCTAGAGGCGTTTTTTGTAAAAAAAATAATTTACAAGTCTTATGCTCTACTCCAATGAAAAGGAACAACGGCTTACATAGCTGCCATAAAAAGAAAACAGATCAAGAAAATTACATTAGACGAGAGCTTGCAAAAGTGATAGGATTAAAAGATCATACAGGCGAAGAAATCGATGATTTAATTGAGAAACTAAAAGTTCAGCAAAAAGAGTATTTAGCTGAAAAAGAAGCGAAGAAAAATGAGCGAAGAAAAAGAAAAAGTAGAAAACGGTAAGGAAATCTTACACTACATAAAGGGCATGCGCTCTTCTTACGAAGCCGCTGAAATAGACGAGCAAGAGGAAGATATGCGTTTTCTAGACAAGCTTAACAGGCTTGTACAACTTATCCTAAAGGATGAGACTTTTTCTGTATACACCACATTAGACGCGCAGTCTTTAAAGAAATGGCATCAATCAAGATTTACAAGAGCTATCAAGAAATTATTATTTTCCAATTATCAATATACACTGTACTTTATACTACTTGCAACTATTACAGGCTTTCTAGTAAGCGAAGCTCTTTCTTTTTATGCTATCGATGGCCTTGTCTCTACAAAGACCTATGTCAAAGCAATCCTAACAGAAGTTTGTTTTATATTCTTAAGTGGCTATAGGGCAAGCACAGTGTTAGAAAAGGTCTGGACTTCATTTCTACGTGGTGGTATCTTCATTCTTATGATGTTCGTAATTAGCTCACAGACTTTAGATATTGGAACTAAAACTATATCTGAAAATGAAAACATTGCTCAGCAAGTGGTTCTAATACAAGAGCAGATCAAAGAGAAAGAAAAAGATATCGAATATTTCAAAAGTATTAAATGGCCGCGCAATGCTGCCAGAACTACTCTTGAAAAACAAGAACTAGTTAAAAAATTAATTGCACTTAAAGAAGCTCAAGCCTCCGGCAAAAACGAAGATGTCTCCGAAATAGAGAGATATAAAATGTATGGACGCGCTAGCTTTAGAGTACTCTTATTATTAATTTCAGTTCTAATTACTCGACGAATATTTACGTTCTAATAATACAAAAAAACACTGGAGGGTGTGTGTTTGAACCTAAAGACTATTCTTTAACTATCTTTAAAGATCGTTATGCATTTACAGAAAACGAAACTTGGGAAGATGCTTGTCGTAGAGTTGCTCATCAAATGGCAATAGCAGAAGAAGGCTCAAAATTTGATAAATATAACGATAAGTTTTTTGATATCTTATCTAATAATCTTTTCGTACCTGGTGGTCGAATATGGTATAATTCAGGTCGCCCAAATCCACAACTACTTAATTGCTTCGTACTTGGAAATGATCTTGACTCCAAACAAGGTTGGGGCAAGATCTTATATGAAAATGTAGTCACCTCAATGACAGGTGGTGGTTGTGGACAAGACTTTAGTACAGTTAGACCTAGAGGAGCAGAGATAAAAGGCCATAGAGGTGTCTGCCCTGGACCTGTAGAGTTAATGAAAGGTGTCAATGGCGCTGCTAAGATGGTAAGGGCTGGTGGTGGTCGTAGGGCTGCTAATATGTTCTCACTTGATCTAACACATCCAGATATTAATGAATTCCTAGATGCTAAATTGAAAAAAGGCGAGCTAGGGTTGGCTAATATATCTGTCAGATCTTTAAAGACTCAAGAGTTTATAGAGGCTGTTAAAAATGATGGTTCTATAGAGTTAGAATGGAAAGGTCGATATAAGAAGAGCATAAAAGCCAGACCTTTATGGAATAAAATTGTGAAAAACTCCTACGATAGTGCAGAACCTGGATTTCTAAACATGGAACTAGCACAATCTGAAAGTACCATCTATTATATTGAAGATTTGGTAACCACAAACCCCTGTGGTGAGATTGTTCTATCAGCCTATGATTGCTGCTGCCTTGGACATTTGGTTTTACCTAACTTTGTTGTAAACGGTAAAGTGGATAAACATAAGTTGGCAGAAGTTACTAGACTAGGCGTTAGGTTTTTAGACAACGTACTTTCTGTAAATTCATTTCCAATGCCAGAGATGAAAGAAAAGTCAAATAAGCTTAGAAGAATTGGACTAGGTACTACAGGGTTAGCTGACATGTTAGCTATGCTTGGACTCAAATACGGCTCCAAAGAAGGTAATGAATTTATTGATGATCTGTATAGATTTATCAGTAAAGCTGCCTATGAAGCCTCTGTTATGATAGCAGTTGAAAAAGGCCCATTTCCTGCGTGTAAGCCTGAACTACATGTAAAATCTGGATATATGAAAAGAATGACTAAAAAACACAAAGCATTGGTAGAAGAACATGGTATTAGAAACTGTGCTATCTTAACTCAAGCACCTACTGGAACTGTATCTATTTTATCTGGAAACTGTTCATCTGGTATTGAACCCATGTTTGCCTTCGCTTACTGGAGAAACTATTGGGATGGAGAAGAGCGTAAAAAAGAACTGTGTTTTCACCCATTGTTTGTAGAATTTATGAACCAAAACAAAAGCATGGAGCACTTTGTAGCTTCACATAATCTAAGTGTGCGAGATCATATGGAAGTTCAAAGAATCATACAAAAACATGTTGATAATGCTGTTTCTAAGACTATTAATATCCCCAACAAGTATCCGATTAAGAAGATCGGAGAGCTTTGGTTGGAATACCTACCAAGCTTAAAAGGCACTACATTCTATCGAGAAGGCTCTAGAAACTACGTTGACGAGGCTGGTGTGGAACATGAGCCGCCACTAGTGCCAATTGCTCTTAAAGAGGCTGTGAGGCTCTATAAAGAGCAAAAACACACCACAGAGGCAGTTCATGTGGACGATTGTGTAAGTGGTGTGTGTGAAATTGGCGAAAAAAAGTAATTTTTATTTGACCCGATTAAACGACTTAATCAGGTCATATGTGTATATATTACAATATATTACATTTAACTTGGCAGACCATTAAACTATGGTATATTCTTATCAAAAGAGGTTAAAGTGAGTAATTTTTGGCATAAAGATAATGATGAAAGCGTTTCGGAGTTTGATCTTCTAGAGGACGCTCAAGAAGTTGAGGCAATTGCTGAGCAATTTGCTTCAGAGCCTGTTGTGGTTGAAGCTTCAGAAGAGCAGATGGAAGAAATTTCTGAAGAGTCTGCTTATGATCTTGATAATGAAGAAGCTAATATAGTTTATAATGTTAAGCTAAGACTTGAATTAGCCAGACTATATGACATGCTTATCAACCATGATTTATTTTTAAATGTCGAAGCTAGTGATCAAGCTATAGGTATTGTTTCTAATGAACTTAAACACTATATTGTACGAAGGCTTGAAATCCTATTGGGTATGAGACAGACAACTAAAAGAACAGAAGCGTCTGATTCAAGTCTTAATTCCGTTGAAGTTGGCTTTTTAAAACAGTTAGCCTATAAGGGTACAATGGGTGCCTCTCAACAAACAGAAAATGTACAACCTGTTCAAAAACCTGTTGCTCAACCAAGATTAAACCCACTAGTAAAACAAAAAGTTTCGCCTGCAAGGACTCAGCCAGTTCAAAGACAAAAAGTTCAACCTGCCGCCCAGCCTAGTCAACAAAAACTTGCAGTAAAACCAAAAGAAATAGTAAAGCCTAAAAAAAACAACATAGAAAGACCTCCAAAAAGACCTAGCGGTTTAGGGAGAAAACTTACTCAAGAAGAAATTAATGAGGCTGCAAAAAGAGATATTGAAGCAATGGGCAATAGAAAACCATGGGCTAAAATGACTCAGAGAGAAAAGATTGAAGAAACAAAAAGAGTTAATGCAAGACATTCTAAACAAAAACCTGCCAATTCTCTTCCTATGATGACTCCAGAGCAACAGCAAATGAAATACATGACTGAAGAACAATCACGAGGAATGGCTGGAAATCAAGGTGCGAAATTTAATACTATATTAGCTAATATGTTAGCTGCTAAGAAAAATAATCAATAACGACTAAAAGGAGAATATTTAAGATGTCAAAAGAAACAAGTAAAATTCCTGAGAAGAAACCGAATGCTGCTCAAAGACTAAGTGCTCTTGAGCGCGGTTTACAAAATCTATCAGAAAACGTATCCAAGGCCCTTAATGAACTTGGTACCAATACTTCTGATAAACTTAATATTTTAGCAGATGAAATTGACAAAGTTGGCAATGGTCTTAAGGCTGTTAGCAAACGAATCAATGCTGTTGCAGAAGTTACAGACACTAAAGATGAAGTCGGTAAACTAATGATTGACAGTGCTGTTAAAGAACTAGAAAGCAAAGTTGAAGAGTTTGTTGGATTAGGCGTTCTAGAGCGTGACGATGTACAGCCAATCACTGATAAAACTTTTGTAGTTGGTCGTGAAGTTGATGCCGATGGAAATGTAGTAAATCCTCGTGTACAGTTTGCAACTGCTTCTATCAATAAAAATCTTCAAGATAAACTTCTTGGATCTAAAGTTGGTGATTTAGTTTCATTTGAAGAAGGTCAACCTCAGTTTGAAGTTTTAGAAATGTATTCTATAAAAGAAATCAAAAAAGATGTCGAGTTTCAAGACGAAGAAAGTCCTGATGCTTCGGGAGCCAAAATTGTTAAAAAGCAAGAAGAGACCGAACAAGTTAAAAGCGAATAGTAATCTTTAAAGCTACTACGTTTAAAGGACTGGTGTATGATTGAAAAATGGTTAGAAAATGAAATCGCCTATATTATCAACAAGAAAGAGACTACGGATCTTACTTGGGTAGAAATTACAGACGGTTACAATAAAAAGTTCAGAAAAGATAAGAACTTTGAAACTGTTAAAAAGTGCTACCAAAGATATAAGAATTACATGGATCAAAGCGACAACCATGTTCGCACTTTAAAGTCTATTGCTAGGACTAGAAAGTCTAATAGCTATACCGCTAAAGAAAACCGTTCAATTTTAGATGAGTGGCTTAAACGCGAAGATCTGTTGGAAACTATTGAAAATACTATGAAAAGTATTTCAATTAAAAAACATAAAGTTCCAACTTACACTAAAAAATCTCGCACTAAGAAAAACATGACACTCGAACTGCTATTCTCAGACGTTCATTACGGCAAGTATATTGATAACATAGAAGGTAATTTTGTAAATAATGAAGTTATTAGAGATCGTGTCCGTAAAATAGCGGAATCAGTGATAAAAGAAATTGTTCGAGAGGGTAAGTCTTTTAATGTAGAACGCATTGTTTTAGCTATAATTGGTGATATTATTGAAAACGCTGATTTTCACGGTAAGGAATCCACTAAAGCTTGTGAGTTTAGTACATCTAGACAGGTTCAAGAAGCAATTAATTCAATCTATTACGATTTAATTCTGCCTATCGCTATGACTGGCATTAAAATGGATATTCCATGCGTCACTGGTAATCACGACAGAATTGATCCACATAAAACATATGTAAAGCCTGGTGAAGATAATCTAACCTTTATTATCTATAAAACTCTAGAAATGCTTACCAAACAAGCAGGACTTAAGAATGTAACTTTTGATATAGTTAAAAGCTTATATACCCATACAGAGATCTATGGAAACGTAGTTGTTTATGAACACGGTGATGAGCTTAAAAATATCAACAGAGATACTATGTCCAATCAAATGAATAAGCGTCAAACTCAAATTGGTAAAGTTGCCAGTTTCTTTAGAGTTGGCCATTTTCATGAGCCTGTATCTTACGGTCAAGGTCGTATGATGGTTAATGGTTCTGTGCCTGGACAGGATGATTATGCAGAATCTAAAGGATTCTATTCAGAACCTCTGCAAATCATGAACTACTATGTGGAAACAAAGAAAAGAAATACCTGTTTCTTCAGAAGCTTTCCAATCTACCTACAGAGAAAAAAGTAATCTCCAAAACTCCGCTTTGTGGTACTATTTAATAGTTGATGATCAATACCTCTATTAAGTGGAACCGTAATGCGAGAAGATCTTGTAAAATTAAAAATCCTAAGAGATACACTCATTGGTCTTGAGATGGATGTCAGTATGGCCGAAAAGGAATTGGAAATTATTACAACAGATATTCATTACATGGAAATTGCAGAAAGTACATTAAAGGAAAACTTAAATATTTTAAAAAGAGAACGTGTTATAGCAATGGCCTCTCAATATAAGAAAAGTATTCAAGAATTAAGCCATATACACTCTAAAATTAAAACCTATAGGGTTCATGCCACTAGGTTGGAAAAACGCTTAGATGAGCTTGTGAGGCGACATAAGGTCTATTTAGAGGACTATAAAGCCCAAAAGAAGTTCGTAGAAGGGCAAAAAGTGATATTATTTTTTGACCCAAAGAAAAGAAGAAAAAAGGGTAGCAATGAAGGATAAAGAAGCCATCAAACAAAGAATATTAAAAGAGGAAGATTTTATATATTGTCCAAGGCTAGGGAATTCAATAGAAAAACTTATTGAAATAAATCCAGACGGTGTTGACGATGAACGTATTTCTAAGGTATTATTAATACCAGAAGATGATGTTGAAACAATATACGCAAAAGCGTTGAAAAAAATAAAGAAACAATTGGGGCTATAATGCACTATTTATGGTATGACTGCGAAACTGGTGGTTTCGATGAAAAGAAAGAATCATTACTTACGGCCTACTTTGCTATCTGTAATGAAGATCTTACAATTATAGACGATCTAAATTTACAACTTAGACCGGAAAATCCGGCTGATATCAGGGCAAACCCTGGAGCACTTAAGGTTAATGGCATTAATCTTGAAGAGCATTTGGCAGACCCAAATACTGTTACCTATGAAGAAGGAAGGAGACTTTTAATTGAGAAACTTACCCAACATAAGATTAAAGGCAAGCGTAAGCATTTTAGGCCTTGCGGTCATAATATCGATTTTGATAATCGCTTTCTCTTTAATCAAATGATACCCAAAGAAGAGTGGGAAAAACTGGTTCACTACCATCAGCTAGATACTACCAGCGTAACTACAGTACTAAAAGACTGGGGTTTTATGGCTGAAAATGTAGATGGGCGACTTATAGGTCTTGCTGAGTATTTTGAAATACCTGTTATGGATGCTCACAGTGCCATGGGCGATGTAAGGATGAATATTGAAGTATATAAGCGCATGCAGGCTATGGGCCGCAATGCAAAGAAAAACGTCTTAACGGCCAGTACTAGTAATAACCTACTAAAGATTATAGAGGCATAATGATCTTTATCAATCCGGCCAATCATCCAGAATCATACTTATCTGGCTCAACTATTGAGTCTATGATAAATAAGACCAAAGAACTTGGTATTCCCTACTTTGCCTGTACAGATCACAATAACTTGACATCGGTATTAAAAGGCTATAACTACTCTAAGGAAAAAGATATTAAGTTTATAGCTGGAGTTGAGCTTTTCTTTAAAGACAAAGAAGATCCATTTAAATATTCAAAAATCATTGTGCATGCAAAGGACCAAGAAGCGTACCAGAAAATAGTACGTTTAACCTCAGACGATCAAAAACCAACTGTAAATATTTCAAACGCAAACTATAAGTTGTTTGGATGGTCGGACTTAGAAGAGCTAAGTAAATACAATGTTAGTATCTGCACTTCAAATGTAGAGTGTATGGTCTCAAAATATCTATTGATTGATCAACCAGAACAGGCTGAGCTTACATTTAAAAGACTTTTCACTTTATTTGGCGACAATTTATGGCTTTCCATCATACCTTTTGCTCAAAATATGTATTGGAGCAGTGTTGTTCAAGTGACGGTAAACGGAGAAACAGTAGAGATACCAGCGACAAGTCGTATAGAAACAGATAGATGGAACGCCTCAACTGCCTTTGAACTTACAAAAAGAAATAATAGACATAAAAAACTTAAGGCTGTATACCTAAATAAGGTACGATTCGGTATCAAAGAAGAATATCAAGATATTGAATCGGCCAAACTGATTAATAAGTTTGAAGATATGGTCGATGTTCAAACTAAGGCTAATCAATTCATAATTGAGCTTGCAAAGAAATATGATCTTCTTAGTAGAATACTTATTAATAGTTATTCTTATTATAGCCAAAAGGGAGACAAAGTAGTTCAAGATATGAAACTGGGCGATGAAAATCGTATTTTTCAACATCAATTCATTATGGCAAATGAAGATGCAATTCCTTATTTAGACGCTGCTCTTAATATAAACCAAAAAGCCTTTGACTTTTTTGTAAAAAATTCCTACGAATGGGCCAAGCAGTTTGATAACTTTAAATTAGACTACAGCTATAGGCTTCCAGAACCTGAAGGCGATCCTCAAAAGATCTTAGTTGAGCGCATTAAAGAAATGGGCCGCATGAAGTGGGATGACCCAAGATATGTTACTCAGTTTAGAGAAGAATTCGATCTATTAACAAAAAATAATATTATTGATTTGATACCTTACTTTTTACCAATTATCGGTATTTACGATTTCTACGCTAAAAACGGACACTTAACTGGACCTGGTCGTGGTTCTGCAGGTGGTTTTTTGATATCATACCTAATTGGCATTACACATGTAGATCCAATTAAATATGGCCTTAGTACTTCTCGTTTCTTGACAATTGATCGTGTACAGTCTGGTAACCTTCCAGATATTGATTGCGATTTAGAAAGTCGCATTCCATTAGTTGGTAAAGATGGAAACTCTGGATATCTATTCAACAAGTATGGAAAACGTGCTGCCCAAGTATCAACTAGAACATTACTTCGTATTAAATCTGCTATACTTGATGCCAATAGATTTATGAATGGCGGAACGGTTGAGCCAGATATTGCAGCACTATCCAAGTCTTTACCCACAACTCCACAAGGTATTAACGATCAAGACTTTGTTTTTGGATATGAAGAAGATGAGCATCACGTTGAAGGCTTATTGGAAATCAATTTAGATCTAAAAAAATACTCTGAAGAACGTCCAAAAGAATGGGATATTGTAAAACGTGCATTATCTTTATCACGCCAACACTCAAGACATGCATGTGCATTCATTATATCGGACACCGATATAGAAAATACTGTACCTATTATGGAAGTTGGCGGCATTGATCGAGTAACGCAGCCAGAACATAAAGAATGTGAGTCTGCTGGTTTAATTAAATACGACTTTCTTGTAGTGTCTGCTTTAAAAGATATCAATTTATGCATTAAATACATCAATAAGAAAAACGGAAATGGGTACTTAGAGACAGGGTATTTTACCCATAATGATACAAAAACATATACATGGGATCTACCAGAGGACCAAAAAGTGTTTAAAATGCTCTGGGAAGGCAAGACTGAGACTGTTTTTCAGCTAAACTCAGCTACTGCTACCCCTTTGGTTAAAGACATTATGCCAGAATCTATATTAGATTGTGCCGTAATCACCTCATTAGGGCGGCCAGGGCCTTTGGATTTTATAGATGAAGCAACAGGACGAAACATGGCTCAAGAATATGCATATCGTAAGCGTGGTGAGTCAAAAGGTGATCTTCCAATACTAGATCAGCTATTACCTGAAACATATGGGGTACTTGTGTTCCAAGAGCAGGTAACAAAAATTGCTCGTGAGCTTGGTCAGATGAATATTATTGACTCAGAAAACGTGCGAATAGGGATGGGTAAAAAGAAAATTAAATTATTGAATAGTCTTAAACCTGCTTTTATTGAAGGTGCGTCTAAAAAAACAGATCCAGAGACTGCTGAAATGGTTTGGTCTATGATGGTTACGTTTGCCAGGTATGGTTTTAATAAATCACATGCCGTTGGCTATTCTATCATATCTTATGCTTGTGCTTTTTTAAAACACCACTATTCACTTGAATGGTGGGCTGCTGTTTTATCAAATGCAGATGATAAAGAAATCAATGAAGTATTCTATAAGTATGTGAAAGATATGGTTTTACCGCCAGATGTGAATACATCTTCTGAACAAATGGAAGTAGATTATGCGTTAGGTAAAATTCGTAATAAGCTATCTGTAATCTCTGGATTAGGCAAAACATATGCTCAAAGAATTATTGACCAAAGACCTTATACGGATTTAGAAGATTTTGTTATAAAAGATGTATGTGGCCCAGCACTAGCTCGTAAGCTTATTTATGTTGGCGCTCTTGACTCTTTGTTTGAACCTGGACTTGAAGATCTTACAAAGATTTCAATGTATGAAGAAGCCGTTGCTAAAGTCAAATACAGAACCAAACTATTTGAATATAGAGATCAAATAGTAGAATTAGCCAAGACAGATGCTGAAGACAAAGAGATAGCAAAAATTCAAAAACGTATGGAAACTTACGCCAAAAAAGGGCCTAAGCAAACTGAAGTACCTGAAAGTTTTATTGGACTTAATTCAAAACAATCTTATCAAATTAAGAAGTCTGTTTTCCCAACTATGAATCTAGACCTTATGAATTCTCTCAAGTCAAGTACTAGTTTGCCTATTACTAAAACTCAAAAAGGTACCTTCTTAGTGACCCCACAAGGCGAATACAGGCTTTTAAATGGTGAGCACCTACAAAGTATTGACAATCATGATGTGAGACAAGAGACCTATTTCTGCGTCCCTGGCTATATTATGGATACTTCAGAGTTCACCTATCAAAACGGTAGCAGAAAAGCTCTCAAAATGATCATAGACTCATCTGGCTATGTCTCAGAAAAGGTTTTATGGCCTGATTATGAAACTGGCGAACTTTTATACAGTCCAGATGTCAAAAAAGGCGCAATTGTCTATATCCTATACAATAAACGCCCTGGCAAGCCCTATACCAATATCAGAAAAATAATAATTGAAGAAAATTCAATTTTATCTTGATCTATTCCCAAAATGTAGTATGATTAAATAACTGGGAGGATTTATGATATTAGTAAATGTAGAAGAATTCGATAAAGAGAGGCTTTACTTGTTAACGCATAAAATTAAGCTAAACAAAGAAGAGTATATTGAATTTACTCCAGAAGATCGTGATTGGACTGGCGTTGATACCGATCATACCAATATGACAATGAAAGGTCGCAGATATAACGATGATGAGCGTATTGCTCGAATGGTTGTGGGTGAGATCTATGGTAAATGTAATTTTAATCTCGAAGAAGCTAAGAAGATGTTTTTAGCCTTGAGTTCAACCGAAATGGAGCCTATCATTAAATATTGTGTTAATGATGCGGCTGAATCAGACTATTGGTATACATATGAAAAAGAATGGTAAATTATTATTGCTTATTGCAATTTCCCTATTAAACTGGGATGCAGGTGCCAGCGATGTCATTAAAGTGGCCGTAATAGATACGGGATTTGATTTTAAATCAACTTGGTCTGACGCTAAGGAAAAGAAGCTCAAAAAGCCAGTTCTTTGTAAAACAGGCCATAAAGACTTTACCAATACAGGTGTTCAAGACACTCATGGTCATGGTACGCACGTTGCTGGTATCATTTCTAGCAGAGCTAAGAAAAAATACTGTCTCTTGATAATTAAAGCCTGGGATAAAAAGAATAAACTCAATCAAACAAGGTCGATTGCACTAGCCTTTAAATACGCTGTTGAGCAAAAAGTAGATATTATTAACTATAGTGGCGGTGGTGCTGGCTTTGATTACATTGAATACATTTGGGTTAAAAAAGCTTTAGATGATGGTATTTTTGTTGTGGCTGCTGCAGGCAATGAAGGTCAAAAAGTAGACTGGCAGGTTTTTTCTGTAAAAACTGCATATAAACGTGCTGCTAGCGGTGACCTTATTGTCTATAAATATAAAATCACTTATATTAATAAAGTCAATCTAAAAACATCTCACGCAGAGCCAAAAAACACATTCTTTCCAGCAGCTTACGACCCTCGCATTATTGCTGTAGAGAATCATAGTTGGAGTGGTCGCTTAAAATCTTCCAACTATGGTGCTGCTTTTGGCTACAAAGATAATGGAAAAAATGTATTATCCTTACAATTAAATAATACCTATGGTACGATGACTGGTACTAGTCAAGCAACTCCGAAAAAAACTGCTGAGATAATTAATAATTGGGGTTTATAAAGGTGATTGATGAAAGGTTATAAAAGAGTTATTGAAAAATATGAGCTTTCTACTAGCCTCATTCATAAGGTGTCGATCTCTACTGATGAAGAGAAAGTTTTTCTTAATGTTATATATGATGGTAGATTTCAGATTGAGAAAATGTTTAAAAATAATGTCTTAGGTTTGAATGATTTACAACGAACTAGAGATAAATTTAATTCGGAAGAAAAGGTATTGACTTACTTAGGAATAGGAGAAATTAATGAGTGATCTTCAAACGATTATGGCAGAAATTAAGAAAATTAAAATTATAGCGGAGTCCGATCCAGGTAATGATGTAAAGACTCGTAGGTTTAAGCTTGGAAAGAAAAAACAAGCTCAGTTAAACTTAGAAGGTCTATATATGGAATATAGAAAGCAGGTTCGAGATAGCGCCGTTTTTATGTTGGTGACTGGAGATCAAGCTGATAAATTTGCAAAAACTGCTAATAAAGAATATCAATGTTTTGATGTTGAGGCAGATGCTTTTTATCAAGAAATCTTAGATCAAGTTCCTGAAAGACTTTATTTAAAGAAACTTGCTTCTAGAGCTTTTTTTGAGCACTTAGCTGCTCGTTTTGAAGATAGAGCCAGAGCAGTTGATATTGTTGGATATCCACCTCTATTCTTTGACCTTAAATATAAAAGAGTTATAGCCAGCAAAGAAGATGCTTTGGCAATGACTAAAAAAGCCATGAATGAAAAGATTGGATCAGAGATTGTAGCACTTGATGCTATTGAAAAAGTTTCCATTCAATCTGTTAATAGCAACTTTACAGGCAGTGTTATCCCTATTGTACTTTATACAAAAGACGAAGAGTTAGCGGCTCAGTTGCTAACAGGGCTTGCTAGAATCACAAAAAATGTATTTATTATAAAAGCTGGAGAAAGTTCAACAAAAGAATTGAGTGATAAGGCGATTAGTGATATAAAGAATGTAACGAAAGAAAATGTAGAAAAGACATTAACGAAAATTCATAAAAGTGTTTTATAACTAATAAGGAGATAAAATGAAAGTAGGACAGGCAAAATTTGGTTCTCAGAAGAAGTTCTTTAAGTTTGAAGATGGCGATAATGTTTATCGTATTCTTCCAGCACTTGGAGAATTAGCCGATAAAGGCATTTGGTCTAAATATTATAAGGTATGTTGGGGTTATAAAAACTCTGAAGGTCGTACTAAACTATTTCAAGATCCACGAGTTGTTAATCGTGAGACTAAAATGGTTGAAGTTGAAAGTGCTGCTTTTCAACGTATTGAGCAGTTAAAAGCTAAGCAAGCTGAATTAAAAGCTGGCGGTGCCGATAAAGCTACAATGGACAAAATGCAATCAATGCTTATGCGCTTTAACATCGAAGGTAAACACCATGTAAATGCTGTAAATCTTAACGGTGAAATTGGCCTACTTAAAATTGGTCACAAAGCTAAAATGGCACTTGATGCTATTGTTAAGAAATTACGTGAAGAAGAAGGCTTAAATGTATTAGGTATCGAGAATGGTCTTTATGTAAACTTTAGCCGCACTGGTCGTGGCCGAGACACACTTTATCAAGTAAATCTTTACATGCAAAAAGTTAAAGCCAATGTTAACGGTCAAGAAACTGTTATTGAACAGCGTTTGACTCAAACAATGAATGATGCTTTTATTTCTCGACTTGATCAAGAAGCTTTTGAACTTAGTGATATGTATCCTGCTCCAACTGGAGAAGAAGTTGAAGCCATCGTTAATGGTGGACCTGAAGCTCTTGATGCAGTTATGGAAAAGTACAAGAAAGCTCCAAAAGCTACAGTTGAAGCTACAGTTGAAATGACGAGTAACGCTCCGACTACTACTGTAACGGTAGAGCCTAGCAAAGCTGTTAGTTCAACTGTTACAGAAGAGTCTGTCTTAGATACAGCTTCTTCAACTGTTGCACTAAAGTCTACACCAACTGTTGAAGTAACAGCGCCTGTAGCACAAGCTGCCGCTGCTAGTACTGAAATGAGCGACGAAGATTTCTTGAAATCGATTGGAGCAAACTAAGATGAGTGGTCAAAACCTTCCAAGTAATTTTGTTGAAGAAAGTGTATTGGTTATCCCTGCTTACGATAGCAGGCCTGCCATTGCCCTAGACTTCAGTAAAATTAAGGAAGGTGAGTCTAGATTGATTGAAGCAAAAACGGTCAATCCTGCGACATACACTGATCTAGAGTTTAGTTTTAACGATGGTTATAGAGAAGCTAAATCAGGCCTTTCTATAATCGGATACGAAATTGCTCAAGCTGAACGGATTATTAGACGTATTAAGTCAGAATATCTGTTGGATGATTATCCAGCATTTATCAAAGAAAGAAAACTTAATGATAACTCTGCAAACCGTGAAGCTTTTTTAGAGAGTCAGCCTAATTATGTTGATGCTGTTGAAAGATTAAATATGTTTAAAGCTCTTGAATCTTTCCTTGACGGTAAAATAAAAGTATTCGAGAATGTATGTAGATATATGAAAAAATCTATGGATTTAATTATTAGAAGTGGAATTGACCCAAATAAATACTAAAGGAGTATAAAATGCAAACAGAAAACTTTTCAAAATTGGAAGAAGTAGTAAAAAGTCACGTACTAGCTGCTCTTAAATTAGCTGGTGGTAATAAAGCTAAAGCTGCAGGTCTTTTAGGCGTAAGTATTAAAACTGTATATAACCATGTTAATAGATATGGCGATTTATCAGTTAGCACTCCTGTAGTTGAAGCTGAAGTTGCTGCACCTACTGCTGAAGCTGGAACAGACGCTCTTGCCTCTGGTACTCAAAACAACATCTTCGGTTAACAATGACTGAAGATGTTTTACTGGCTTTAATATTTGCCGTGATTTATCCGCTGCTGATTTTATCGCCTATGATTTACAATAAATTTATAACGACGAGGAAAGAGGATGATGGCAAACAAGTGGATGAAACAACTTAATAAGTTGGACGGTGCAGTTGATCGTGAATATGATCCATATGCACCAGGTAATTATATTCAAACAATATCTCCAAGTTTAAATTGGACCTTTAGTAAATCACCTGGGCTTCCGTTCATGGAGTTTTTACTATTATGGGGGCCGCCAAAAGCTGGTAAGTCAATTGTAACAAATGCATTCGTACAAGGACTGCATGCAATGGACCCAACAGCTATGGCAATTAAGTTTGACACAGAGATGAGATCTGTTGGTAAAGAAGAACCTTTTTGGAATATCGATCCAGATAGATATGTTGCATACAACACCAATGATCCAAAAGAAATTTTCGATAGAATTTTAAATGAAATTAAACCCATGGTTGAAGATGGCATGCCTCTTAAGCTTATCATTATTGATTCACTTCAAGGTGTTCAAGGTGTGAAGGCTGGAAATGCTGCCTCTGTTACAGATCATCAAATGGGTGACCATGCTATGACCATTCAAAAAGGGTTAACTGCAATTATGCCATTCCTTCGTAGAAATAGAATTTCTCTTATATCTACTGCGCATATTCGTGGTAATCTTGATGCTGGTATGTATGGACCTAAAGAAAAAATGGCTGGTGGTTTTCACCAAAAACACACTTATGAATATTTCATGAAAATTACACCAAATAGAAAAAAAGCTGAAACACACGTTTCTGCAGATGGTCAAAAATTTGAATCAGATAGCAAAGACTTTAGAGGTAACAATGAAGTTACTGCCCACAAGATTTATATCCAAATGAGCGAAAGCTCACGAGGCGTAGCTGGCAGAACTGGCCAAATCACCTTTAATTATAAGAAAGGTATTGTAAATACCGAAGAAGAAGTATTTGAGCTAGCAAAGAATCTAGGCCTAGTAGAGCGCCCAAATAACCGTACATACGCTATAGGTGACCAAAAGTTCAACAGTAAGAATGAATTTATACAGGCCATTAGAGAAGATAGTGACTTAAAAAACTTAATAATTTCAAAGGCTTACTCTCAGAACACCGAAGAGTAATACATCCCCTCCCTTATGCTAGTGGAGTCTTTTATTAGGCTCTGCTAGTTTTTTAGTTGACATATCTAAATATTACTGTAATATGAAGGTATAACTAACCCATATCGGAGGATAATATGAGTCATGAAGTAGAATCAATGTTTTATCGGAACGAAGTACCTTGGCATCGTCTAGGAAATCGTGTTACTGAAATCCCTACAATCGAAGAAGCTATCGTAGCTGCAGGCCTAGACTGGACTGTAAGTAAGAAAGATCTCTTTTTAGGTGATGGCGCTAAAGTACCTAGCAAAGCCACTGTACGCGATTCTGACAACTCTGTACTAGGTATTGTTGGTTCTAACTACCAACCGCTTCAAAATATTGATGCGTTCAACTTTTTTAACCCATTTTTAGCTGGTGGCGAAGCCACTCTTGAAACTGCTGGTTCTCTTCGTCAAGGTAAGCGCGTTTGGGTTTTAGCTAAAATCAATAAAGATCCACTTGAAATTGTTAAAGGTGACACAGTTGAGAAGTTCATTCTTCTTGCCCACGGCCACGATGGTCTTATGTCAGTTCGTGTTGGTTTTACTCCAATTCGAGTTGTATGTGCCAACACTTTAGCCTTTTCAATTGCAAATAAGGATTCACAATTGATTCGCTTAAAGCACACTAAAAACTTAAATGAAAATCTTGAAAAAGTTTCAGAAATCATGAATGTTGCTAACCAAGCTTTTGAGGCAAATGCCGAGCAGTATAGGTTTTTAGCATCTCGTGAAGTTTCTCAATCTGATCTTGAAAAATATATTAAGCTAGTTTTTGCTGGACCTCAGTATGAAAAAATGGAAGCTGAAGGTAAAAAACCTGCTCGTGATGTTCTACCTAAAGTCCTTAGACTTTTTGAAGAAGGCCATGGTGCTCAATTACAAGGTGTTCGCGGTACTTACTGGGCAGCATATAACGCTGTTAATGAATATCTTGGATACGAAAAAGGTAACGATGAGCAAGCCAGACTAGACAATATGTGGTTCGGTCAATCTGCTGTTACAAACGAAAAAGCTCTTAACATCGCTGTAAAGCTTGCAGTGTAATTTCTCCTATAGGCAGCCGCAAGGCTGCCTTTTTTACTATAAGGAAAAACTATGAGGTATTTATTACTATTGTTTATTTTTTCATCGACAGCAGAGGCAAAAAGCCTTAATCTAGTATCTGACGCTATTGCTGAATTCTGTCAGATTGATAAAAAATCAGAAAACGAATTTTGGCAGTGTGCAGACAAATTAAATAACTGCATCATACCACTTGGAAGAGAATGGAATGATAAAGATCTTTTTCGTTGTATGAAACAATATGAAAAAGGAGCGTCCAAAAAAGACCAATAAGGAGCGTTAGTTGAAAACCAAAAATTTCCATGATCACTTTGAAGATCTCTACCTGAGACACGATTACATCAAAATGGCAAAACAATTAAATGGTGCTTACTATGAAGAGTTCAAGCACATCATTAAAATCACCGCTAGTATAATGTATAAAAAACACATGCCTGAATTTCAAAAAGTTGGCTTCGTCGAAGATGACTTGAAATCAGTTGCAGGTGTCTATGCTTTAACTTTTATGGAGCTTTACAGCCTTCGCAATAAAGAAGAGCAAATGGAAAGATTCGTAGCTGTCTTTAGACGTAAACACGGCACAGACCCACTTGAAGATGATATATTTAGGGCTGAGAAAAATCACATGATTAACTTCTTAAGACAAAAACTTAGCTACTGTGCTACGTTATGTAATAGAAAATCTAGAAATATTATTGGTGGTCGTGATCGCACAATGTTCTTTGCCTTCACAGAAAACTCTATTGATGTAAGGATTTTTGATATTATTGGCAATCATACAAAATTAGGCTATAGAAAAATTACAGCGAAAGAATATAAGCTATCCTTAAAGAGAGCAAAGGAACTTGGAGAATCACAACTAGTTGATGAAAAAGGCTTTAAGATCTTTAGGGTAGACCGAGTTAGTAGAGGTATTACAAAAGAAGAATATACAAATCTTCTCGAAAATGAGCGCAGCCTTGAACTTAAGAATCCAGAGGTTATTATGATGGAGCTAGAAGAGGCCAGTATATTAGAAGAATATAAGGATAGATATGCAAAACTTACCCTTCAAGAAAAGCGCAAGATCTTAATGAGATTTATTGATAAAAATAAAAGCAAGAAGGCCTACAGGAAACAAGTCTCCCTAGCAAGAAAAAAACTTAAAGACAAAGATTTTATGGTATGATAAGGTATAGGTTATGAGTGTTGAAAGTCGGATATTATCATTTAAGGAAAAACATCTTAATGGTAAGCCTTTGTCTGAAAGACTTGGTAATATGCTGGCTTTTATAAAATCTATAAAAAATACAAGAACTGAGGTAACCTCTGAAGAAATAAGCCTTTTACAAAATGTAATAGTTGACGAAGGCTTAAAGCCGGACAGTCCGGTTAATGATTTTTACAGAACTTTTGTTAGCACCTGGGTAGAAGAACTTTTTAGTATAATAGTTAAAGAAAAGAGTGTTGAGGTGAATCCAAATCCTGAAGTTGAAGTTGAAACCGGATATGATCCAGAAATGTTAAAGCTTGCTAAAAGACATCCAGATGAATACAGTGTTGACGCTTTAAGAGAAGATATGGATGAATCAAATGGAAGTGACAATGAGTCAAATTGACGATATAGCTAACGACCCACTTCTCGACTTGTTTGATGCGGTTCAACAAGAGCAAGAAGTAAAGAAGCAGGTCATAACAGAACTGAATGATAAGAAGCTTGAGATAGAAGTTCATCGTACTGAACAGCAGTATAAAAAGATGAAAGATGCTCTAGAGCTAAAGGCAGACTTATCTGATATTAATATTGAGTTAAACAATCAGGAATTAGTTGAGCACTTAGTTAAAGTTAACACTCAATACCTAAACACCGTTAAAACAAAAGCTATGGCGTTTCTAACCGATAGCTTCGCTGGCGTTGTACCTTATATGCCTAATAACCTTATACTTGTTGGTGCTAGAACTGGTCGTGGTAAGTCAACTACTTGTGCTAACCTTACCTATAGAGCCTTGATGCAAGGTAAGAAAGTCCTTAATATTTCTAATGAAGAAAAAGCTATCGATGTCTATAATAGAGTAACAAGCTTAATTGACGATGAAGCCTATATAGATCACGCTAACTTTAGTCAGGAAAAGATCAAGCACTTAAACGACAGAATAAGACAGCTTTCTCAAAGACTACTAGTAGTTGATGATGACTATGTAGGGAAAACTGGTGGTGCCAGTATTCTTGAAGTACTTCAGGGATATATAACTAAAGCCGTTGAAACTAAGACATATGATATTATTCTTATTGATTACTATCAAAAGATAAATATATCTTCAGAAAACAGTGCTCTAACCCAATATGAGGTTCAAGCAAAGTTTGCAGACTGGATTGGTGATATTTTGAAACATCCAGATTGCCCTGCTATTGTTGTAATGGCGCAGTTAAAGCCTGACGATAAAGATGGCAAGCCAATTGAAGATAGGATGGAAGGTCGTAAGCTCATTACAAAGCCTGCCACTTGTATTCTTGAAGCTGCACCTGATTACAATAGACGCTGTACTAGGTTTATTGTTCATAAGACTAGGTGGAGCGAAAATAATGGTGCTGAAATCGATGTAGGATATGTTCGAGGAAAGTATGTAAAATACGACAAAGAATTTCAGCAGTATGTGGAGAAAGTTAAATTAGAACAAGCTAATAGAAAAATGATGGCCTTAGTAAAGCCACGAAATGATGCGAATGGAGACTAAAATGAAGAAAAAATTAAGTGAATTCGTGCTACCTGTGAGACTTATATTGAAGGCCATCACAAAAGTGCAAAGGCAAATTATTACTTGGGAAAATACAAATCTGTATTATCTACTAGCCGCTTGGCACTTTAAGATTTGGTTTGGAAAGTCTTTGAGTGATGAGATTACAAAGTCTACAGATCTTGGTGGATTGGCTGCAAAAAGACATGCAAAACTAGTACTAAAAAAGATTTATCCTGAAGTTAAAGATAATGAAGCGAAAACAATTTTAGCAGAACGTGCCATGGGTGCGTTTCAGAAAAACATATTAATTAACGAAGAGCTATGAAAGAAATGACAAGACAGTTTCTAGACTTATTATTTAATGAAGGTGAGCCTATTTGCATCACAAGTGGCAAATATGGTGCTCATAGCATTGAACAGTCTGAGATTGGCCCAGAAATTCAACTTCGTACTCCTGAAAAAGAATTTATAATTTCAGAGGACGATATCCAGTTAGTAGGTGTTAATCCTATTAATGGATTTAAGCGTGATGAAAATGTTACAGCTTATAGAAATTTCATGATTGAATTAGATGATGGCTCTATTCAAGAACAAATTAAATATATAGAAAAAAGTGGACTTCCATACTCTGCATCTATCTACTCTGGCAACAAGTCTATGCACTATGCTGTTGCAGTCACACAGGGCTATAACGAGTCCATATGGCGCTTTATAAACCAATGGATACTCAATGTCTTAAGGGCCGCAGATCAGCAAAATAAGAGCCCTTCACGCGGTATTAGATTCCCTGGTAACAGACGTAAAAATGGTGCTAAGAAAATGCAAAAATTAGTTAAGATGAATGGAAGAATTACACAGTCTGAGCTTTCAAACTGGCTCTCAATGCATATGGATAAAAAACCAAAAATTGAGAAGCCTCCAGTCGAAAACTATGGTAAATTTATTAGTGAGGCTAATTTACCTCCTTTTATTTTGGTAACTCTGCAAAAATTACAAGCAGGCGAACAGCCAAATAGAAATCAAAGTTGGTTTAAAGTTGCAGCGTTTCTGTCAAAGAATAATGCCTCACTAGAAAGCGCGATGAGTATTTGTGAAACTTATTTTGTAGAAGAATCCGATTTTAAACGTAGTGAATTGGCCTCTTGCATAAAATCAGCCTATAAGAGCAGGACTATATGACGAGAAAAGTAAAAACAAAACGTACAAGAAAAGTAGCTAGTCCTAAGCGCAATTCTAGCGTATTTACTGCAGTTAAGGCCACAGATACTAAGATTTCTCAAACGGCTATGCATCTTGAATACCTATTTTCTATGGGTGTTAATTTCATTGATAGAACTATTACAATCACTGGAGATATTGAAGCACCTTGGTTTGACATTGTAGATGCAGCAATGGCTGAGTTTGAAAGAAAGAGTAAAAAAGGTGTGACTATTAAAATCTACTCCGAAGGTGGATCTGTTTATGAAGCTATGGCAATTGTCGCCAGACTTAAAAAATCTAAATGTTATATTACAACTGAAGGCTACGGCTGTATCATGTCAGCCGCCACAATTATACTAGCTTGTGGTGATCTCCGTAAAATGAGTGATTTAGCTGTATTTATGCATCATGAAGCGAGCTATTCCCTCGAAGGTAAGCATTCAGAAATTACAAATTATGTTGCCCATGCAGAAAGAGAAGAAAAACTTTGGGCCAAATGCATGGCTAAGTTTAGCGAAGAGAGTGAAGATTATTGGATGGAATTTGGTAAGCATATTGATCGGTTCTTCTTTGCCAATGAGTGTTTAGAACTAGGTGTTGTAGATGAAATATTTGAGGTTATCTAATGGCTGGTGAGGATCAAGTAACTCAGATGACAATTATAATGGTAGGTTTTGCAGTAACCATTGCTATTTTCATACACCTTATAATTTTGTTCTTCAATAAGGCAATGGCTAATTACCGGATTTGGAAAGAAATTGACGATAGACAAAAACTATACGAACAAAAAATGAGAGAAAAAGATGACATGCGAGAAAAGGGTGATCTCCATGAGTGGGTTAGCATACCTTTCGGAACTGACGAACTTTTAGTCTGCAGAAAAACTGGCTGGTGTCCAGAAAGAAAAAGCTTTATTGAATTACATTATATAAAGATGCAAGAAGAAAAACGAAAGCTCGATGCCGAGTATAAAGTTCATAGAGATGAAAAGGTAAAAAAATTAGCTAAAGAGCACAGCCTATCATTAGACGATATGGAGTCTTTAGTTGAATCTATCTTTGACATGAAAAAGCAGTTTTTTCTAAAGCATATGGATAGATCAATCAAAGAGATGCAGGAGAAAGCTAATGAGAGAAAAACAGGAGTGTGATTTAGGTTGGGGCAATCCCTACTTCCTCTTGGAAATTCTTGATGAAATGTATGTCAATAAGATGCAGTTCCAAGACATATATAATATGTCTTATGCTCCAGACAATGGTTTCCCAGAATTAATCGAATTAACCAAAAGAACAATCGAACAAACAACAGGTCTTAAATACAAACATGTATTTATTACGGCTGGTGCCACTCAAGCAATTAATACAATCTTTCATTTTGAAAAAAAGTCAGGTAGCAAGTTTGTTAAGATGCGTGAATTTGGTTATCCGTACTACACTAGTATGGTTATAAACGCAGGCCTTGAAAGAATACCTTTAGGTGGGGATGACACAAAGGCTTTTATATTACTAGACAGTCCTAGTAATCCTTTAGGTGAGCAATTATCTATAGATCATGCAGGTGTTTATTGGGATGCGGTTTATCATAATAAAATTTACAATGCTAATATGAATATAGTTCCTCAACATAGAGCTATGATCGGTTCATACAGCAAGCTGCTAGGCCTCACAGGAGTTCGTATTGGATGGGTAGCAACTAACAGTGACGTATATTATCAATTGTTGTCAAGCACCTCTCTAGCCGACACAGCTACTGTCTCAATCCCTAGTCAGAAACTAGTTACAGATATTCTTAAAACAGTTAATCTTGGTAATTTTTTACAAAAAGGTAAAAATCATTTGGACGATAATAGAGAAGAACTTCAAAAACTTTCTCATCTTTTTTGTGGATTAGATGTGCCAGAGTGTGGTATGTTCTATTGTATACCTGCTAATAAACAGATCTTTGATCTCTTTAGAAGTTGTAGAGTTAGATATGTAAAAATTAGAGAAGACTTACTTAGACTAAGCCTTGGCCAAACAAGAAGTATTACAAAAGCAGCGGTTAAGGCTATTTTGAAGGAGGATAGAAGATGAGTTGGGAAAAACCATCGGATATAGATTTACTAAAGGATCTTCTAGAACGTGCTGATATTGACTATGATATCCATGAAGCCGATAAGCTGCTAGATGATGATAAACAATTCCTTGAAACCAATAGCGGTGTTTATTTTACATTTAACTCCAAAGGCGAACTAGAGGAAGTTGCTAATGGATAGGTTTAACGACATTGATGTCGTTTTCTCTAACATGCTTTGGGGTATTACAAATGCCGGAACAGAAGTCCATACTAGAAATGCCCAAACAAAAAGGCTAAGAAACAAGATGATTGAATTTGTTTCAACTCCGCTTGTAACTGTTCGTCGCACCGCTTGGAAAAGTGCTATTAGAGAAATGGAATGGTTTTTAAGTGGCTCTAATAATATAAAAGATTTACATGAAAGTGTTAAAAAATGGTGGGAGCCATGGGCTAATGAGTCTGGATTCATTCATAATAACTATTCAAAACAGTTTCGTAACTTTGATGGCGCTGGCTTTGGTCCTATAAAGAACCATCACTCAGTAGATCAAATTAAATATATGATCGATACTTTAATTGATCATCCAAATAGTCGTAGAAATGTAATTACTACCTGGCACACTCACGATATGATGTCTCCCAACACTCCTATTACAAATTGTCATGGCACTGTTGTCCAAGCCTTTGTTGAGCCAGAAGATAACTCAGTTCACCTTACAATGTATCAAAGAAGTGCCGATATGGTTTTAGGTGTGCCACATAATTGGATTCAATACTGGGCTTTTATGATGTATTTGGCCCATAAATCCCACAGAAAAGTAGGTTCATTGACTTGGATTGGTGGGGATTGCCACGTTTATCCAGACCATAAAGAAATGGTTTTAGAAATGAATAAAGAAGTTGAGAGTAAGAAGTTTACTTATGAGATTCCAGATCTTGTTTATAATCCGACATCTGAAGATTTTAAGGCTGATGATTTCAGCCTTGATGGTGAATATACGCCTTTGATTAAAAAATCATTAAAAATGACTGTTTAAGACTTATTAGATAGAGTCCATATCTTCAATATAATAATGAGTATTAAGTGTAGTGCCGTTTCCATATAAGGTTGTAGACGTACTCATCGAAAAATTAGCTGATAAATCAGTGGTAGTTGCTGTAAATACTTCTCCACAAGTTTGTAAAGAAGCTCCACCTGTATCTCCACCGCCAGAGCCGTTATGAAGTAAAGCTGCCGAAGCTATCGTGTTTGAATCGTGAATTACAATAAGCGTTTTGGCTGCATTCTGCCCAGCATTTCCTGAAGTGTGCGACATAATATATGGACAAACCCTATATCTTTTTCCTATCACTAATAAAGAATATGCTAAGCTTGCTATATTGTTTGTTGGAGCCCCAAGATTGCCAGATAATGTAACATAGTCTACTATTCTATTGCGATTAGAGCTAAGACCAACCCATTTAGCGCCATCTGAAACAATTGTTATAGTGTCGTTTTGGTGTGTCAATGTGAAGGTAGAATAGTCTTCTATTGTCTCGGCTCCATCGGCATCTATTATCAATGAATTAGCTGACGTTGTTTTTTTGATAGTTAAAGTCTGACCTTCAACCGAAGCTGCAGGTAGAAGATTTAGGGTTACGCTTCCAGAAGAAGTATCCACTAAAATTATTTGGTCGCTATCATTAGCTGGCCCTGTAGAAGATATAGATCTTACTGTTTGCAAGTATTTATTATATTTTGGTGATTTAGCTGCCATGA
>Ga0307379_10001958_pt1 | contig 31245 bp, 26 predicted proteins | sample UN2MG_FD_202237 | JGI IMG/M metagenome (GOLD analysis project Ga0307379, IMG submission 202237) | Soil microbial communities from Risofladan, Vaasa, Finland - UN-2 | ecosystem: Environmental > Terrestrial > Soil > Coastal area > Acid sulfate soil | place: Finland: Risofladan, Vaasa | collected...
TGTCTTTGCCCTGACAACTATCCGTCCTCTTCCTGTTTCACATGCATCCCGGATACCCTGTTCACCGTAAATGATACCTCCTGTGGGGAAATCAGGCCCCTTGACATATTTCAGTATCTCATCAGTGGTGATATCATTGTTGCCAATATATGCTATCGTAGCATCGATTATCTCCGAGAGGTTGTGCGGCGGCATGTTTGTTGCCATTCCGACAGCAATCCCGGAAGCTCCGTTTACCAGCAGGTTCGGGATCCGTGTAGGAAGAACCACCGGTTCGGAAAGCGAATCATCAAAATTTGGCTGGAAATCAACTGTCTCCTTGTCTATGTCGGATAAAGTCTCTTCTGCTATTTTTTTGAGTCTAGCTTCCGTGTATCGCATTGCTGCCGGACTGTCGCCGTCTACAGAGCCGAAGTTACCCTGCCCGTCCACCAGAGGATACCTTAACGACCATTCCTGGGCCATCCTCACCATTGCCTCGTATACTGAAGAATCGCCATGCGGATGATACTTACCCAGCACCTCTCCCACTATTCTTGCCGATTTCTTGTAAGGTTTATTCGATAACACACCCAGCTCCGACATTCCGAAAAGCACCCGGCGATGCACCGGTTTAAGCCCGTCTCTCACATCAGGTAAAGCCCTTGATACAATAACCGACATTGAATAATCAATATAGGCCGACTTCATCTCCTCCTCAATATTTACCTGTACTATCCTTTCTCTTTCTGCCATAACAGATTAATGATTAAATAATTACGCAAGCCAAATCCGTTTATGGATTTGTCGTACGAAAATAGTGATTATTTGGTTATTCATGAGCTTTTCCACTGGTGAATTTTTAACATTTATTGTTCATAAATGGGCATAATTATTGCCATATATAAAAATGACATAATTTTACTTTGATCTTTCATTTATGTGTACTTTTGTCGGATAATATCTGACAGAATGACCGGCAACGGGTAACAGAAAGATTTTTGATACATTTTAATATATGGATTCACAGTTTTCGCAGAGAGTAAAGGATATCCTGGGTTACAGCAAGGAAGAGGCTATAAGGCTGGGCAACAGCCATATAAGCCCGGAGCATCTTTTTCTCGGCATATTAAGGGATGGAGAGGGTGTAGCGGTTGAAATACTTATCAGTCAGGGTATTGATCTGATGGTATTGAAAGGATCACTTGAGAAGAGCATTAAGGTTGAGAGCCCTGTTCCGGTTGCTGATCATGAAGTAATACCTCTGTTGCGAAGTACTGAAAGAATTCTCAAGCTGGTCTATCTTGAAGCCAAGGCTCTGAAGAGCAGCACAATTGAATCGGAGCACCTTCTGCTGGCAATCCTGAAGGATGAGAATGCCCTTGTTACAAGGTTCCTGTCGGAAATGGATGTTGATTACCAGTCTGTAAAACGGATGGTTGAAGCTGGTTCTCCCAGTGCCAAAGCTGATTATCCAAGGGATGAAGATGATGAGGGACAGGGTTTCGGACCACAGGGCAAAGGACAGGCCGGGGCTCCCTCCTCCCCCAAATCATCCTCTGATACACCGGTACTCGATAATTTCGGCATCGACCTTACCAAAGCTGCCGATGAAGGCCGTCTTGATCCTGTCGTAGGAAGAGAGAGGGAAATTGAAAGACTGGCTCAGATTCTCTCCAGAAGAAAAAAGAATAACCCTGTTCTTATAGGAGAACCCGGTGTTGGCAAATCGGCGATCGCGGAAGGGCTTGCCCTTAGAATTTCAAAGAAGAACGTATCACGGGTACTGTTCAACAAAAGGGTTGTCGCCCTCGACCTGGCATCAATTGTTGCAGGAACGAAGTACAGGGGACAGTTTGAAGAAAGAATGAAAGCCATACTTAATGAGCTTTCTAAAAATGACAATATTATCCTTTTCATCGATGAAATTCACACTATCGTTGGTGCCGGCGGGGCAACAGGATCGCTTGATGCTGCCAATATGCTGAAGCCGGCGCTGGCAAGAGGTGAAATACAATGCATTGGCGCCACAACTCTCGATGATTACCGTCAGCATATTGAAAAAGACGGCGCGCTGGAAAGAAGGTTCCAGAAGGTGCTCGTCGATCCCACAACCATTGAAGAAACACTGCATATTCTGCATAATATAAAGGAAAGATACGAGGAGCATCACAATGTAACATATACCGATGATGCAATTGATGCCTGCGTCAACCTTACAAACCGCTATATTTCCGACAGGCACCTGCCCGATAAGGCAATAGATGCCCTGGATGAATCTGGTTCAAGGGTACATATCTCAAACATAGTCGTTCCTGAAAAGATACTCTCCCTGGAGAAACAGCTTGAGGATACCAAGAAAGAAAAGATGACTGCCGTGAAAAACCAGAATTTTGAAAAGGCGGCAAGCTTTCGTGACAGGGAAAAAGACCTTCTCGATGCAATTGAACTTGAAAAGAAAAAATGGGAAAAAGAACTTGCCGTCAACAGGGAAACGGTTGATGCAGAGAAGGTTGCCGAAGTAGTGGCGATGATGACAGGCGTTCCTGTTCAACGGATAGCACAGACAGAAGGCACAAGATTGCTACAGATGGCTGACGAGCTCAAAGGAAGCGTAATAGGCCAGGATGAAGCAATTCAGAAAATAGTGAAATCGATCCAGCGGAACAGGGCCGGACTAAAGGATCCTAACAAACCTATCGGCACATTTATATTCCTTGGTCCAACCGGAGTGGGAAAAACACAGCTCGCAAAAGTTCTGGCCAAGTTCCTGTTCGACACCACTGACAATCTTGTAAGGATAGATATGAGCGAATATATGGAGAAATTCTCCGTATCCCGTCTCGTCGGAGCACCTCCCGGATATGTGGGATACGAGGAAGGAGGCCAGCTCACGGAAAAAGTCAGGAGGAAGCCATATTCGGTTGTTCTTATGGATGAGATTGAGAAGGCTCATCCTGATGTCTTTCACATCCTGCTTCAGGTTCTTGATGAGGGGCAGCTTACCGACAGTCTGGGACGACGTGTTGACTTCAGGAACACGATTGTCATACTGACTTCAAACATAGGAACAAGGCAGATCTCTGAATTCGGACATGGAATTGGTTTCGACACACAGACTAAGAAAGCCACAAGGGACGAACAGACAAAAAGTATTCTTCAGAAAGCACTTCAGAAGACTTTCGCTCCTGAATTCCTTAACAGGATCGACGATGTCATTATGTTCAATTCACTTGGGAAAGAGGAGATCAACAAGATCATTGACCTCGAGCTGAAAGGCTTGTTTGACAGGGTCAAAGCCCTTGGTTACCAGCTCAAGATCGCTCCTGCCGCCAGAGATTTTATTGCCGAAAGAGGTTTTGATGCAAATTTCGGAGCCAGGCCGCTGAAACGGGCAATACAGAAATACCTGGAAGATCCGATGGCGGAGGTGCTGATTAAAGCCGGCCCGAGCGATGATAATGTAATAAACGTGGGATTCAACACCGCCAAATCAGAGATCAAGATAAAGATCCAGAAGAAGAAAGCTGAGGCTGATAATCAAGAAGATAAATCTTCTAATAATTAATTCTGCACAGTTTCAGTACCCCCTGAGGCTGTCTCAAAAAGGGGCAGGTCATGCTTTAGCATGACCGGGGGTAATGGGCTTCCCGAATAAATCAAAATCAGTTGATTGTGTGATGAGGATCTGGCAGAAACTACCGGGTTTCAGATCATATTCAACAGGTATCAGCACCTCCTGATCAACTTCCGGACTGTCATATTCTGTCCTCCCGGCAAAAAACTCATCCTCCCTCCTGTCGATAAGCACTTTAAGAGTTCTGCCAACCAGATTTTCATTCAGTCCGGCAGAAATTACCTGCTGTATCGCCATGATTTCCGCGACCCTCGACTCCTTTATCTCTTCAGGGATCTCATCTTTATAGCTGTCATATGAGAAAGTGCCCTCTTCATGAGAATATGCGAATACACCCAGCCTGTCAAATCTGAATTCCCTGACAAACTGCTTTAATTCAGCAAATTCCTTTTCTGTCTCTCCCGGATGCCCCGCTATCAGTGTAGTCCGCATAACTGCTCCAGGTATCCCTGTCCGCAGTCTGTTCAGGATATCTTCAGTCTCTGCCCGGCCATGAGATCTTTTCATCAGTCCGAGCATCTTATCGCTGATATGCTGGATGGGGATATCAATGTATCTGCAGATACGCGGGTTATCCCTGATGATATCAATCAGTTCTTCGGGGAAGTTTGCAGGATACAGATAATGAAGTCTTATCCATTCAAGCTGTTTTATTTTAAGAAGCTCTGAAACAAGGTACGGAAGTCTCTGTGTCTTGTAGAGATCAAGGCCATAATAGCTCAGATCCTGTGCAACAAGAATAAGTTCCTTAACTCCTGAAACAGCCAGCTCCTCAGCCTCCTTTACCACATCTTCAATGGTCCGCGAAACACATTTGCCTCTGATAGCGGGAATTGCACAGAATGCACAAGTCCTGTCACACCCTTCAGATATCTTCAGGTATGCATAATGTCCGGGATTAGTAAGAACTCTTCTTGTCATCAGGTCCGGTCTGTAGCTGGCACCGACCTCCCCGAGTATTTCCTTTGCATTATTGACTCCGAAATACCTGTCAACTTCAGGGATTTCAGTTATAAGTTCATCAATATAACGTTCTGACAGACAGCCTATAACATACAGATTCCTGATTTTTCCCGATTCCTTTGCCCTTATGAACCGCAGGATAGTGTCGATGCTCTCTTCCTTTGCATCGTTGATAAAACCGCATGTATTTATAATGACTGTTTCGGCTGAATAGTCGCCCTGGTCATAAGAAATATCATAACCTCCGGCACGGAGCTGTCCCAGGAGCTTTTCTGAATCAACAACATTTTTTGAGCAGCCAAGCGTCACTATATTGATTTTCTTCTTCTTCATTTGGAAAAAAGTGAGTCGACGAATTCAACACGATTAAATACCTGGATATCTGTAAGCTTCTCACCTATGCCGATATATTTGACAGGTATCCTGAACTGGTCGGAGATACCGATAACGACACCTCCCCTGGCAGTTCCGTCAAGCTTTGTGATTGCTATTGCTGTCACGTCAGTTACAGCAGTAAACTGCTTCGCCTGCTCAAAGGCATTTTGTCCCGTTGATCCGTCCAGAACAAGAATAACTTCATGTGGTGCACCAGGCAGAACCTTCTCCATGACTCTCTTTATTTTTGAAAGTTCATTCATCAGGTTGATCTTGTTATGCAGCCTGCCCGCAGTATCTACAATGACGACATCATAACTTCCTGCCACAGCAGACTTGACAGTGTCGTATGCAACCGATGCAGGATCTGATCCCATCTGCTGGCTGATCACCGGTACGCCTGCCCTGTCGGCCCATATCTGAAGCTGGTCAATAGCAGCCGCCCTGAAGGTATCTGCCGCTCCAAGCAGGACTTTCTTACCGGCCTTCCTGTATTGATATGCAAGTTTTGCTATAGTGGTAGTTTTCCCGGAACCATTGACCCCAACAATCATTATTACATGAGGGGTGGCTGCCAGAGCAGCTGAAAAACCTGATTCAGCTCCGGCATTGTTATCCTCAAGCAGAGCTGCAATCTCCTCCTTTAAGATGATATTCAGCTCACTGGTATTCAGATATTTATCTCTTGCAACACGTGCTTCAATACGTTCAATTATCTTTAGTGTGGTTTCTACACCGACATCAGATGAAACAAGAACTTCTTCAAGTTTGTCAAGCACTTCATCATCAACCTTTGACTTTCCGACAACAGCCCTTGAGAGCCTTGTAAGAACACTCTCCTTTGTTTTCTCAAGGCCTTTGTTGAGACTCTCCTTATTCTCCCTGGTAAAGAAACCAAGTAAAGCCATATCCTGAATTATTGAAAAACAAATATAAAAAAAGCTTCCTTCGCGACGAAGAAAGCTCCTGATATCTTCCTGTTAATTAAAATATTATTTCTGGTTGAAAAAGTCCTTAATATGATCATTATGGACAATCTCTTCCTTGAACAGGTAAGCACCGGTTTTTTCAGACTTCGACATTTTGATGCACTTTGTAAAGAGCTTACCTTTCCCTGTTTTGAGTGTTGCTACAACTTTCTTTGCCATGGTATGATCTTTTTATTTTATTTCCCTGTGAAGCGTATATTTCTTAAGTACCGGATTATATTTCATCCTTTCTACCCTGTCAGGAGTGTTCTTCCTGTTTTTTGTGGTGATATATCTCGACATTCCGGGAAGTCCGCTCTCCTTATGCTCTGTACATTCCAGAATTATCTGCTGTCTGTTGCCTTTAGTTTTCTTTGCCATTTTCTTTCCTTATTAATAATTCACAATGTAGCCTTTTTCCTTTGCTTCCTTAAGCGCTGAAGCAAGTCCTTTCTTATTGATAAGACGGATCCCTGCAGCAGATATTTTGAGGGATATCCACCTTTTCTCTTCCGGCAGGTAATATCTTTTTTCAAAAAGATTGGGATAGAATTTTCTCTTGGTCCTTCTTTTTGAATGTGAGACATTGTTCCCGACTATCGCCTTCTTCCCTGTAACCTGACAAATCTTTGACATTGATGTTTGTTTAATTTTTCCTGAATAATGTCTTTAAAAACGAAGCGCAAAATACGTGATTTTTATCTGATTGACCAAATATTTCGACTACTTTTTTTTAACAGAGCCGGCAATCCATCCGGATTTAACTGCTGATAATTTGCTTCCTGAGGAGGTTCAGAGCAGCATATGAGAACCTGTTAATGTTAGTTATTCTGTCCTGTACGAAGAGATGTTTTTCAGTGACTGTACCTTTTTCTGATGAAACGGCAATCCATATTGTGCCGACCGGCTTCTCTTCTGTACCTCCGTCGGGACCGGCGATGCCTGAGGTGGCCACGGAATAGTCGGTTTTAAGGAGTCTCCTTACCCCTTCTGCCATTTTTTTCACGGCCTCTTCGCATACAGCACCATATTTCCCGATGATATCTGCGGGTACTTTAAGAAGATCCTCCTTTACAAGGTTGTCATAAGCTATCACAGATCCTTTATAGTATTCTGAACTGCCGGGGATACTGGTAATCAGATTTGCTATCCTGCCGCCTGTACAGCTCTCAGCAGTAGAAAGAGTCTGTTTCTTTTCTTTAAGAAGTTTTCCTGTCACAACCTCGAGTGAATCCTCATTTTCGCCGAAGATCAGCTCAGGAATGATCTCATATAGTTTCCTTACCTGTGTTTCCATGCTCCTGCCAAGTTCTGATTTCTCCTTCCCGGTTGCAGTCAGTCTTAATTTGATAATGCCGTAGTTAGGCAGATAGGCAAGCCTGATCTCCGCTGGAAGAGCTTGCTCAAATCCTGTCAGCAGTTCTGCAAGTCTGGCTTCTGGCGCTCCGTAAGTCATTATATTTTTGTGGATTATGGTTTGAGAACAGAAACGTTTTTTTAATGCAGGAATAACATGTTCTGTCATTATGTATTGCATTTCGTAAGGTATCCCGGGCATTGAGACTAATACTGTACCCTCTTTCTCAAACCACATCCCCGGGGCTGTTCCCCTGGTATTGGTCAGGACCCTGCAAGCTTCCGGTACCTCTGCCTGTCTCCTGTTATTTTCGTTCATCTGAACACCGCGCCGTTTCATCATTCCTTCTATCATGGTCAGCACCTCCTTGTTAATGACCATCCGGCTGTTAAAGAATTCACAGAGAACCTTCCTGGTAATATCATCGCTTGTAGGTCCTAATCCCCCGGTAATGAGTACTACATCAGCTTTTCCCGTCACCTGCCTCAGGATGTCCATTATATCATCGTGATCATCATGAACAGAGGTTTTACGGTATATATCAAATCCAAGCCTGCTCAGCTCAGCTCCCATCCATGCTGAGTTTGTGTCTACAGTCTGTCCGATCAGTAGCTCATCCCCTATCGTAATAATTTCTGCCTTCATAGTTCATGATAAATATTGAATACAAAAATATATTTTGTAAGTTCAACTGGCAATAAAAATGCAGGAAATGAATAAAGACAAGGTGATAAGGAAAGTTGAGGAATACTCAAAAACATATACCGGCAACTATGACGGAGGCCACGACTGGTGGCATCTCAACAGGGTAAGAAATCTTGCTCTTTATATACAATCGGCAGAGGGTTCAGGTGATCGTTTCCTGATCGGGATCGCTTCGCTGCTGCATGATATTGATGATAAAAAATTCGGAACCGGGTCCGCTGCAGGAACAGAAGAAAAGATATCATCTCTTTTGAAGGATCTTCAGGTTGATGACCTTACAATCAGGGAGGTCATAAATATAAATAAGTATATCTCTTTCAGTTCAAAGGATAGACCCTCCTTTTTATCGGTTGAGTTTATGATTGTTCAGGATGCCGACAGACTGGATGCCATAGGTGCAATTGGAGTCGCACGGGCTTTCAATTACGGAGGTTTCAGGAATAATTCTGTATTTGATCCGTCCGGAATAATTCCGTCAACAATTGGTCATTTCGATGATAAATTACTAAAGCTGAAAGGATTAATGAACACAGAAACAGGCAGGATACTGGCATCCGAACGGCACGAATTCCTTGAAGTCTTTCTCAGGCAGTTTTACATGGAGTGGGAGTTTGCTCAGCAGAAATGAAATCCCAGGTCATCAGAAATGTTTTTAAATATTGTATTTGGTTTGATTATTTTTTACGGTAAATTTGCTGCCGTATTGTATTCTGTATTATGCGGGAGTAGCTCAGCGGTAGAGCATCAGCTTCCCAAGCTGAGGGTCGGGGGTTCGAGACCCCTTTCCCGCTCAAAAAGAGGCTGGTAACCAGCCTTTTTTATTGCGGATTGCGGATTGCGGATTGCGGATTTCGGATTTACGATTTCGGATTTTCAATCCGCAATCCGAAATCCGCAATCCGAAATACAGAGAGCCTCCAATGGGACTCGAACCCACGACCTGCTCATTACGAATGAGCTGCTCTACCGGCTGAGCTAAGGAGGCATTAATTGCCGCAAATATAGGAAATTTCAATCCAATTTCTCCAGCCTTTGAAGCAAAGGCGGATGAGAATAATGAAAAAAGACATATGTCGGATGCGGCATCATGTTGGAGAGGTTTTTAACCGAGAGCTTTTTTAGAGCTGAGGCAAGTATTGCAGGATCATAAGTCTCCCTGACAAACCTGTCGGCAGCGAATTCATTTCTCCGGGATATTATGTTGGAAACGAGCCCGATAACCAATGACAAGGGACTATATAATATCCCGAAAGCAATCAGTCCGAGATGAAAGCTGGGTTTCTCCGCTCCCATTGCCTGCGACATCTCAGGATTATCCACTACAAGCGAAAAGAGAAAAAGCATAAATCCTGTGATCAAAACCGAGGATATCATTGTCTGCAGTACATGTTTCCTCCTGTAATGTCCTATTTCATGAGCCAGGACAGCAACTATCTCATCTTCAGTAAGTTCTTTAAGAAGCGTGTCGAAAAGCACTATCCTTTTCTTTGGGCCGAATCCAGAGAAATATGCATTGCTCTTTGTGCTTCGCTTTGATCCGTCAATAACATATATGTTCCTAAGCTTAAAGCCTGTCCTGTCCGCATATTCTTCAATCTTGTTTCTTAAAGTTCCTTCTTCAAGCGGTGTTTGTTTATTGAATAATGGTACGATCAGCTCCGAATAGAAGAAGTTCATGAATATGGTGAAGGCAGTAATAAGTCCCCATGCATAGAGCCAGAACAGGTTCCCTGCTTTGTAATAGAACCATGTTATAAGGCCGAGCACTGGTATTCCGATAAGGACAACAATAAACCATGATTTGATATGATCAGTAATGAAAGTTCTGACAGTCATTGTGTTAAATCCATATCTCTTTTCAATTACAAAAGTATCATACCAGCTGAAAGGAATGTTTATGATCTCTGATACAAAGCCTATAATTCCAAAGAAGATCAATGCAAGTACTATCATATTCATGCTGAATGTTTTGGCGACTCCGTCAACTAATGCAAAGCCTCCGGCGATTATCATAGCCAGGATCACTGCCAGGTTAAATGCTGATGACCAGAATGACAATTTCCTGTTGTCCTTTTCATAAAGCTGGCTCTTCCTGTATTCTTCCTCAAGGCATACTCCCTTCAGTTTTTCCGGAAGGGTATCGGACCACATTTTCCCGTTAAGATGCACAAGGTATCTCTCAAGCAGAAAGCCTGCAAGAGGAATAATGATGATAAGAAAGAAAATGGTATTGTACATTTCAGTACCTGTAAAAAAAAGAAGCAGGGTGTCTGTTTAAAATAAGTGTGGAATAAATATGTCTCGCTGCATTTCCTCGTGCTAAAAGGATAGACACCCTGCGAAGCTGTAAATATAATAAATTTTTTTAAGTTAACATACCTCCGCACACATGAATTGTTTGTCCTGTCACATATGATGACAGGTCTGAAGCCAGGTATAATGCTGTATTTGCCACATCCTCAGGGAGTCCGCCGCGTTTCAGGGGAATCTTGTTTATCCAGTCATTTTTAACTTCTTCGGGTAATTTTTCAGTCATTTCCGTAAGAATGAATCCAGGGGCGATGGCATTGCACCTGATATTTCTTGAACCGACCTCCTTGGCTACACTTTTTGTGAATCCGATTATCCCGGCTTTGGAGGCAGAGTAATTGCTCTGTCCCGCATTTCCTGAAACACCTACGACAGAGCTCATATTGATTATTGACCCGCTCTTTTGTTTAAGCATCACCTGGATAACGGCTTTTGTCAGATTGAAGACCGACTTCAGGTTGACCGCAATCACTGCATCCCATTGATCCTCAGTCATCCGCATCAGTAATGTGTCGCGTGTGATCCCTGCATTATTGATAAGTATATCGATTTTTGAAAAATCCCTGACGACATCATTTATCACTCTCTGGGAATCTTCAAAGCTGGCAGCATTTGACACATATCCCTTTACTTTTACCCCCAGAGCTTCTATTTCCCTTACGGCATTCTTGAATTCATCGTCATCAGCAATATTTGTAATGGCGATGTCAGCGCCTTCTCGGGCGTATAAAAGGGCAATAGCCTTGCCGATACCCCTGGATGCTCCGGTAATGAGAGCTGTTTTACCATTTAATAGTCCCATTTCATTTCAGTTTATGTTGGTGCAAATATAGAAAATTTAGTGACATGTACTCACCCCCTTAATACCCCTCTCTGCTAAAGCAAAGAGGGGGAAATTATTGAAATACAGCATAATAGCTCCCCCTCCTTGCAAAGCAGGAAGGGGGTTGGGGGGTGGGTACATGTATTAGTGCAAACCTCAAAAACCATGACTATTTATCCAGAACCCTCTTTACCGTGATCCCGATATCTGCGGGTGATTCCACAACACGGATGCCGCAATTTTTCATCACTTCCATTTTTGCAGCTGCTGTATCGTTCTTCCCTCCTATTATTGCTCCAGCATGACCCATTCTGCGGCCCTTTGGCGCAGTTTGCCCGGCTATAAAACCTATAACCGGTTTGGTGCCATTCTCCCTGATCCATTCAGCGGCTTCATTCTCCATATTGCCGCCAATCTCCCCTATAATTACAATAACCTCAGTTTCAGGATCATTCATCATAAGTTTGACTGCATCCAGCGTTGTTGTCCCTACCACGGGGTCTCCGCCTATTCCAATACAGGTTGATTGTCCAATTCCAAGCCTTGTGACCTGGTCAACGGCTTCATAGGTCAAAGTACCTGAACGTGAGATAATTCCTACAGAACCTTTTTTATGGATGAATCCCGGCATTATCCCTGCTTTGGCTTCACCCGGAGTAATAATTCCAGGACAATTGGGTCCGATAAGACGACAATCAAAGGATTTAAGGTATTCTTTTACCATTACCATATCTGAAACCGGTATACCTTCAGTAATGGTTACTATGAGCTTTATGCCGGCATTTGCAGCTTCAATAATTGCATCAGCAGCAAATGACGGGGGAACAAAAATAACTGATACATCAGCCGACGTTTCTTTAACAGCTTCCCTTACTGTATTGAACACCGGCAATCCCAGATGAATCTGTCCTCCTTTTCCAGGAGTTGTTCCTCCTGTCACATGTGTTCCGTACTCAATCATCTGTGTTGCATGAAATGTACCCTCGCTTCCGGTGAATCCCTGGACAATCACTTTTGAATCCTTATTTAGAAGTACGCTCATAGATATTTTATTATTAATGAATTACATGTATGTTCTTTTGGATGGTTCCAGTTTTTTTCATGACCGGCAAGATTCAAAAGTACCGAATTATTGTCTGTTTTCATTATATTTGATCATTAAAATTCAGAGGGTAATGGTCAATATAGATCCTGTATTATATATAGGTATATCACAGTCGTTTTTTGCAGGATTGCTTATATCGACAAAGAAGCCGGCTACCACTGCAAACAGGCTGATGGCTGCATGGCTGTTCCTAATTTGCACAGAACTGGTAATAGCGCTTCTCAATTCTACAGTGATCGAGATGTATGCATTTCCGTTTGTTGCATTTACCTATGGACCCCTGCTCTATTTGTATGTCCGGTTTATGACAGATCCGGAGCGGAAATTCAACTGGCTTTCGCTGATCCATTTTATTCCGTTTGTTGTATTTCTGACAGTTTCCGTTATCTTCAGGGAAGTAAAGCTGCTAAAGGATCTCAGGAATTTTTTCGCTCCCGACAGATTTATATCATTAAGGATTGTTTACAGCACATGCTTCTTCCTGTCAGTTACAGTCTACAGCATCCTTGCATTTGTTGAGATAAGCAGGCACCAGAAGAAGCTTAAAGACCTTGTCTCGTATACGTCGGGATTAATTACTCTTAACTGGCTGAAGATCTTATCAATAAGCTATTATGTTGCATTCCTCATACTCTTCATCCTGGGCGGACTAAATATGATTGGTGATTTCATACCGTTTGATCCTTATTTTGTAGTATTTGCTTTTATAGCCATCTTCTCTTTTGCCTACAGCTTTTATGTTATCAAACAGCCTGTTATCTATGGAGAGGGAGTAAGATTAAAGGAGGAAGGCAGTAAGGAGAATGGAAAATATGCTAAGAGCGGCCTGAAAGATAATCAAGCCAAAAATTATCTGGATAAGCTGATCTCGATTATGGAAACTGAAAAACCATATCTCAACAGGGATCTCAGTATTCAGGATCTTTCGGACCTCACAGGTATCCCCCGTCATCATTTGACACAGGTGCTGAATGAAGTTCATGGCAGGAATTTTTTCACCTTTATCAACGAATACCGGGTCAATGATGTCATTTTAAGGTTCGGCGATCCAAAAAATAATAACTTCACTATACTGGCTATTGCCTATGATGCCGGTTTCAATTCCAAGACAACCTTCAATTCCATATTCAAGAGCCAGACGGGGATGACTCCAAGTGAATACAGGGAAAAATCAACCGGCATAAAAGAATAGGCAAAACCGGCAGCCGGAGGTACATCCCACGCGGGACGAACAAATTCATGCTCTTACAGAGGTACGGGAACGACGGATAAGACGACACGTCTTTCTTTATGTTGTTCATTTGCTTTAAAAGTGCATTCATGAATAACATATTTATAAAATTGTCCCTTATTCTTTTATTTATTCCTTCTTTTCTGTCCGGACAACCGGAGTCAGCCAGTTTCGTATCACCTGAAAAAAGCCGCATGTTTTACGGATTTATCAGGGGTGGTATTTACGGGGGCATTGATGATGAGGATGATAAACCCTACATTCCAAGCGCATTTTCCGATCTTGGTCTGATAATTGAAAGCGAAAGCGGGAAGATGTTCAAGGGGTATGCTGATCTTCGTTTCCGATACGGAACGGAGTTCAGTGAGCCGGTTAGCCGCTTTGATTTAAGGGAAGCCTTTGTCACTATCAATGGCAGGAGATGGGATGTGACTGCAGGACAGAAAATCATTAAATGGGGTCGTGCTGACTTTACAAATCCTACATCAAAACTGAGTGCACAAAACCTTGTTTCACGTTCACCCGACCATGAAGATATGGATATGGGCAACCTCCTGATAGACGCCAGATGGCATCCTTTGCCGCTGTTAACCATAGAAGCCATCGGGATGCCATATTACAGGGCGTCGGTCCTGATGATTAATCCTCTGCCTCTGCCGTCTTATGTCACTATCAATACTATTAATTCCCTGTCAACCGGGAAGAATATGTACAGTTACGGCTTTAAGGCAGATCTTCATCTGAAAGGCGCCGATATGAGCCTTTCATGGTTTGACGGATATGATCCCATGCCGGGTACAGCCCTGACACGTTTCAATATTGACATGTCAGATCCCATACCTGTTCCTTATACCGAACTGACAATGAAACCATATAAGATAAGGAACATAGGATTTGACTTTGAAACAACTGCCGGAAGCACCGGTATAAGAGGAGAAGCAGCATGGTCAATACCTTATGAATCGTTTAAGACTTATGAATATGTTGCCTGCCAGGAACTAGAATGGGCTGCAGGAATTGACTGGCTGTCAGGAAGATGGAGAATTACAGCAGAATATTCAGGCAAAGTGATACCTGGTTTTGAAGAGGCTGCAGTTGATCCATTTATCGGGACAGAACCAAATTTTGCCGAACTGGCAATATTGATGTCGACTCCCGGATTTGACCTTTCGGAGTACGTGCGTCAGCAGGTAGGAGCATTCAACAGGCTCTATAATTACCAGCTTGAAAAATCCTACCATTCTGCCGGATTGAGAATTGAAACGGATCTCTTCTATGGAAAACTGACACCATCGCTTCTTTCTATATACAATTTCACTTCCCACGATTTTCTGCTAATGCCTGAAGTGACATATAAGCCCGCTGACGGCCTCACATTAAGCCTCGGTGGTGAATATTATTCCGGCAAGAAAGGATCAATTTATGATCTTGTTGATGAATTTATGAATTGTATCAGGATTGCCCTGAGAGTTGATTTCTGATATTATGGCTGATTTCATAATAAAATACCGATGGCTTATAATTGGCTTTTGCCTTGTCCTGGGAATCTCGCTGGGATCGCTTATTCCTCTTTCAGAAACAGATCCGGAAATAAGGAATTATGTGCCTGAATCAATGGAATCAAGGATTGAAACTGACAAAATTGAAAATGAGTTTGGAGTTCAGGATATGGTTGTCCTGATTTTCAGCGACTCCACCATTCTGACAGAAGAAAATCTTAAACAAATAAAATCAACAGACCGCGATATCTCAAAGCTCACAGGTGTAACAAACCGCATTTCTCCATTTACTGTCAGGAAGATAACAAGCTCAGAAGGCATGATGGTGGCTGATCCGATGATCCGGAGGATTCCTTCAGACTCAGCAGGCTTCCTTAATCTCAGGGAGGACATTCTTAATAACAGGTTCGCGCGGGATATTGTTATTTCATCTGATATGACTTCGGCTTCGATCACAGCCACTATCAATAATGCTGAATCTGAAAACGTCACACTGAATAAAATTGACTCAATAACAGCTGTCCATTCGGGAAACGCAAAGGTTCTGAAGGGTGGCCTTCCTTATATAAGACAGCATGTTATGAAGGATGTTCACAGGGATGCAATTTTCCTGGTGCCGCTTGCATTGTTTATAATGCTCCTGGTTCTGAAATTCAGCCTTGGTGAGTGGAAAAGCGTCCTGATGCCGTTCAGCGTAGTGGTGCTGTCAACGGCAATATGCATGGGACTGATCCCCCTGCTTGGTTGGAAGATGTCAATTATAACCCTTCTGGTCCCTATCATACTGGTTGCAGTAGCCAATAACTATGGAATTTACCTTGTTGCAAGATACCAGGAGATAAGTCTGAAAGGAACCGCTGATTCAAAAAAAGGCATTATAAGGGAACTTTTAGGTTCACTAAATAAGCCGATACTGTTCAGCGGGCTGACAACCATTGCAGGTATACTGGGACTCCTGGCACATTCCATAATACCCGCCAGACAGGTGGGCATCCTTGCAGCTGCCGGTGTTTCGGTGGCACTTGCCATGAGCCTGATGCTGATACCTGCTCTTATTTACCTGCGTGGAAACGGAAGCAAGGCTGGAATGCCGGTGAAAACAAGCACAGACGGATTTGACAGAATCCTGGGCAGGCTGGCAGGGAAGGTTATCAAATACCCAGGGCGGATAATAGCCGGCTTTGTATTAATCACAATGATCCTTGCGTCAGGAATGACGCTTCTTAAAATTGAGACGAACCAGGAAAAGTATTTCCCGAAGAAAAATCCTTTAAGGATGGCTTCGGATGTTATAAACAGCAAATTCGGGGGATCTCAGACGATTTCTGTAATGGTCGATGGGGATATTAAAGATCCTGAGATAATGAACGGAATTGACAAGCTGACCAGCGAGATTGAAAGCATGGAAGGTGTAGGCAAGGTATTTTCGATATCACAGGCCGTAAGGGAAATGAGCAAAGCTATTTTCAGTCCCGTTGAAAGCAGTTATAATCAGATCCCGCAGACCAGAAACGCTGTTGCGCAGATGTTTGAACTCTATAACATGAGCGGTGATCCGGACGATTTCAGGCAGATGATGAACCTCGACAACACCAGGGCTCACATTCTAATCCGGCTCTCAAATCCCGAAAACAGTGTAATCAAAGCCGTCAGGGCAAAAATAACAGAGCTCACACAGGATTTTCATGCTGAGATAACTGTTGGAGGCTATGCAATAATCATGACTGACTTTGCTTCATCGATCATCAAAGGACAGGTAACATCACTATTGTTTGCCATGGTCACTGTATTTATCCTGCTGGCTTTGATCTTCAGGTCATTAAAAGGTGGTATAATGGGTTCCATACCTCTTGCAGCTTCCATACTTATGCTTTTCGGATTTATGGGTTTTACGGGGATTGCCCTTGATGCTGCAACAGCTCTGCTTTCGTCAATTATGATCGGTGTGGGCGTGGATTTCACTATACAGTATATATGGTGTTTTAACACCCAGATCAGGAAGGGCATGTCATATGAAGAATCCACAAGAACAGCCATGGGAACTATAGGCAGGAGCATAATTATAAATGCATGCAGTGTAATGGCAGGATTTTCGGCCCTGATGTTATCGGGATTCACATCGATCAGGTTCTTTGGCTACCTGGTGATAATTTCAATAGGATCCTGCCTTGCAGGTGCTTTAATCCTTATCCCGGCAATCCTGATGAGATTCAGACCGGGTTTTATCGAAAAAGATATGAATAAGAAAAGAAACAAGATAATAGAAACAAGAAACGGTAAAAATGAAAAAGAGAGTATTAACATTAGGATTACTTCTGCCGCTTTTGCAGGTATCGGCACAGCTGCCGGACGCAGGGCAGATAATGAATGAAAGCCGTGACGTGAGCCTGATCGGCTCAATGAGCGCCATAATAAATCTGTCGATCACGGAGAAAAACGGAGCTACACGCAACAGGACAATTGCGATGACAACAAAGAGCTTCAGGGACGGAATTGAAAAAAGGTTCATTAAGTTCATTGAGCCTGCTGATGTAAGGGGTACGGCAATGCTTGTTGTTGATAATAAGAATATTGCTGATGAAATGTGGATCTATCTTCCGGCACTGAAAAAGACTCGCAGGATAGTTTCATCGGAAAAGGGAAGAAGCTTTATGAGCTCTGAGTTCTCAAATGCGGATATGAGTTCTCCCACCCTCTCCGACTTTATTAACCGGCATGCATCTGCTTCCGGAACAAATAACCAGTGGATAATCGAAAGCATCCCGGTCGATGAGGATAAAGCTGATGAATACGGCTATTCCAAGAAAATAAGCTATTTAAGCATTGACAATTATCAGGTCCGGAAGATGGAATTCTATAATTTTGATAATGAACTGTTTAAAACTATTGAGATTAAAAGCATCCATCCCATGGCTGACGGAAAGTACATGATCAGGGATATGATCGCGAGCAACCTTGTGACAAACAGAAAATCCGAAATACAGTTCAGCAATATTGTCGAACAGGTCAAGGTGGACGATACATTTTTTACTGTCCAGAACCTTGAGAGGTAGGACTACGGATTGCGGATTGCGGATTGCGGACTTTACTTTTGCAATTTGAATTTTGAATTTTGAATTTTGAATTTTGAATTCTTTTAAGGTCTTATTATCGTTCCATCACTTTTTCTGACAGTCCAGTTTGACCTTGTACCTATTGGGTACTTTGCAGCTTCCTTTTCATTGATATCGACTCCAAGTCCGGGCGTTTCATTTACATAAATATAGCCATCTTTGAATGTCGGACAGCCTGAAAAGACCGATTGTTCTTTTTCAGAGAAGCTGTAGCCGCCTTCCTGGATGCCGAAGTTCCATACAGCCAGGTCAATATGAGCATTTGCGGCATGTCCGATGGGAGAAACGTCACCGGGACCATGCCATGCAGTTTTAACATTAAACCATTCTCCCAGCCTGGCAATTTTCATCGCCGGAGTAATTCCCCCTATCTGCGAGATATGAACACGGATATAGTCAAAATAATGATTTACCATTGGTTCAACAAATTCATTGATATTATTAAAGAGTTCACCCATGGCAAACGGCACTGAGGTGCTCTCGCGAAGCTGTTTCCACCAGTGTGTGTTTTCAGGTGATAGCGGATCTTCAATAAAGAAAGGACGATATTCTTCTAATCGCCTGCACATATTGATCACATCCATCGGCTGGGACCGTTCATGGATATCATGCAACAGTTCTACCTTTTCCCCGCAGGCTTTGCGGACTGTTTCAAAGAGCTTTGGAACCGAAGTGAGATAAGCATTTTCATCCATATAATTATCTCTCTCAATGCCAAAGCCTGCAGTTTTAAAATCGGGAGATGAAGCAGTTGCACCTACTCCTCCGTAACCGCCGAGCTGGATCCTGACATATTTGAATCCCCTGTCCATAAACTGCTTTACTTTGGCTGCAACCTCTTCAAAGCTCCTGCCGCTGGCATGAGCATATACTGAAACAGCAAACCTTGATTTTCCTCCAAGAAGCTGAAACACAGGCATATTAGCACGCTTACCTTTAATATCCCATAAAGCCTCGTCCAATCCGCTTAAAGCATTGTTAAGGACCGGACCGTTGCGCCAGTATGAACTGACATAGAAAGATTGCCACATATCCTCAATGTTATCCACATCTTTCCCGACACAAAAATCATTCATATAATTTTCAATTGCCGACACAACAGCCACGGCTCGCTGAGTGAAAGTTGCACATCCCAGCCCATATAATCCTGGTTCCGAGGTTTCTACTTTTACAACGACCAGGTTAGAACCTGAAGGAGCTGTGGCGATGGCTTTTACACTCTTTATCGTTATCGCCGGCATTCCTTTTGCATATGAAGGGGTGATCCTGGATTCTGCCCTTGCCCGGGGACTTCCGAATAATCCCAGTATTCCTGCTGCAGAACCGGCTGTTAACAATTTAACAGCATCACGGCGGCCGATTCCGGAATTTCTTTCTCTATTATTCATTTTAAACATTTTTAATGGTTACCAACATTTAAAAACCTAAATGATAAAAGTTGTTAATTCTGTTCATTTATGTTTTTCACAAAACAGGATTCATCCAGACCAATTGTCTTTCAAAATTATCCGGAAGCTTATAAGTTCTGATATGCTCTTCAAGGGTTTCTCCTATGATTTCAATCTTGTTCATATCTGCCTCTCCCAGTGCCATCTGACAGCAATAATTCAGATAACCGATTTTTGAAAAATCTATTCCCATCAGTTCAGTTCCGATGCGGTCAGCTGCCAGCCAGTCCTGACTGGCCACGCATACTCTGTGATCTATAGGAGTTCCAAGGGTAGGGCCATTACCCTCCATACCTTCATATCCATCAATAACCGCCAGGTCGGGATGCAGCTTCTGAGCCAGCATTGCGATGTTGTAATTGATTGCATGAAATCCGCTGCCGTGTAATCGCCTTTTATAACTTACAGTTCCGGCTTTTGATTCTTTTGCCAGCGGTGAAAACCTTTTATCTTCATTAAAAAGGGTAAAACCAGGGTCCTTGATCGGTGCTCCCAGGACAATATTCTTAAGAGATAAAGTTGCGCCTACAGAGTTATGAGTCTTCATGCGTGCTACAGAAACGATATATGAATCAGGATCAGCGATGACACCGGAAACCCTTATCAGATGAGGTTTCAGATCTTTTTCGTCAATAACATACATATTCTGATATGGCTCATTATCGAGATCAACCAGTTTAACAGGGTACTTTGACAAAAGCCTGTGATAACCATAATTATCGAATCCTTCAAGAGTGGAGGCACTTGCTGACGATTCAGCGATGATAACATCTTTTAATTTGTTGATGGATTTCAGGAATTCAAGTATCCCTTCAAGAGTATCAGCATGTGTGCACGCGAGCGGTACATTGATCAGTACGTTGTTTGGCTTAAGCACGACACGGCGGTTTCCGATTACCATTTTGATTTCTTTCGCAAAGGGCTGAAGAGCCCGGAAAACCATATCAGCCCTGTTTTCTCCTGTGGTTATTGATACTCTGGAGCTGGTACTCTCCTGATTCATGACTGACGGAATGATACTTCCCGGATGAAACAGGGTGAATCCAATGGTACCGGCAACTGAAGCTTTAAGAAAGTCCCTGCGGTTATAATCACTCATCTGAATCCTTGTATTTTCAAGTGTCACGCTGAATCATCAATAAAGATATACCATAATTTGCACATCAGCAAAAGGCAAAAGTAATGATTAATGAACTGGTTGCCGGTAGCCGCTTATCGGTTGCCGTTTAGCATAAGTTTAATACATTTGTCATAAGACAGGTATAGAATCATGTTAAGAACTGGCGAAACAATCTGTGCCCCTGCCACCTCCGGAGGCGGCGCAATAGCTGTAATCCGGGTCAGCGGTTCGCAGAGCATTAGCATTTGCGGAAAGATCTTTTTCCCTTCCGAAGCCAGGATAAAACTATCTGAACAGAAAGGTTATTCCATCGTCTATGGTGAGATCCGCTCAGGCGAAGAGATCATCGATGATGTCCTGATCAGCATTTTCAGATCTCCTCACTCCTACACAGGTGAAGATTCCATTGAGATATCGTGTCATGCATCACGGTATGTACAGCAAAAGATACTTGAGCTACTGATAAAGAATGGTGCGGTTCCGGCTCAGCCGGGTGAATTTACCCGGCGGGCATTCCTGAACGGGAAGATGGATCTGTCGCAGGCGGAGGCAGTAGCAGATCTGATTGCCTCCGAGTCGCAGATGGCTCACAGGATCGCTATAAACCAGATGCGTGGTGCTTTCTCCGACGAAATAAGGATTCTCAGAGCTGACCTTCTTCATTTCGCATCGCTTATTGAACTTGAGCTCGATTTTGGTGAAGAAGACGTTGAGTTTGCCGACAGGAAAAAGCTGGTTGAGCTGGTATCAAAGGTTCTGTCAATAACAGAAGAACTCACTTCATCCTTTAGTTTAGGCAATGCTGTTAAGTATGGTGTTCCTGTGGCAATTGCAGGAAATCCAAACACGGGAAAATCTACTCTTCTAAACCTTTTGTTAAGGGAGGAAAGAGCAATAGTTTCTGATATCCCCGGGACTACCAGGGACGCCATAGAGGATACTGCAGTGATCAATGGTATTCAGTATCGCTTTACTGATACGGCGGGATTGCGTAATACCGTTGACATAGTAGAAAACCTTGGTATAAAGAAGACTCAGGAGAAGATCGGATCTGCATCCGTTATTCTCCTGGTAGCTGATGTGAATGAAGGGTATCCTGCTCTGGATGAGGCATTGAACAAAGTCAGAGAAATGATTCAAGGTAAGGAAAAGAAGCTTATAATACTGGTCAACAAATCAGATATTGATATACATGGAAAGCGCAGTGATATCCTTGACATGCTGACATTAAAACAGGATGAAATCCTTCTGTTCATTTCCGCAAAAACCGGTGATGGTATTGAAGAGCTTAAGGAGAAACTAGGTGAAGTAATGGATCATGGTAAGCTTGATTCGGAAAACGTAATTATCACTAATGTAAGGCATTATGAAGCCTTATCTCAAGTAACGGAAAGTCTGAAGAGAGTTGAGGAAGGACTTGAAAGTAATCTACAGGAGGACCTGATCGCAATTGATATCAGGCAGGCAATTCATTACCTGGGGGAGATCACCGGAGAGATCACCACCGATGAAATCCTGGGGAATATCTTTAAGAATTTCTGTATCGGAAAATAAATCTTTCAACATTTTAGGAATCCGTGGCATATATTTTGGGGATAAATACAAGCAAACGGGTCTTATTAATAGAACTGATACTTAAATCCTGTTTTCAGGTTTTTACTACCTTTGCAAAAGATGAAAAGTAAAAGATGAAAAATTGAGTCTCAATCTAAAATTTGAAAGATGAAAGTAAAAGCACTGTTTTTAATTCTGTTTTGTGTACTGACAATAGGAACTATAACCGCACAGAAGAAAAATCCTAAGATAATAATAACGGGCACGGTGACGGATGATTCACAAAGGCCTGTTATAAATGCAATAGTCATGATAGATGGACAGAACACCAGTTCAATGACTGATGCAAATGGCAATTATAAGATCAAGGTCAAGCAGACCACAAAAACGATCGGAGTCGTCTCATTTGCCAACGGTATAAAAGAGGAGGCAGTTGACGGAAGAACGGTGATTGATTTCTCCTATGCGACATCAACAAATCAGCAGTCGGATCAAACGATTCCTCCCGGAGAGACTGGAGTCAATACCGGATATGACGTTCAGAAAAGAAATGATGCTACCGGCCCGGTAAAAACAATTGATGGAACAGATAAGGGAAAGAGATACGCCACATACTCTTCAGTCTATGAAATGATCACAAGAGAAGTCGGCGGAGTAAGGGTCAACGGTACACAGGTTATAATCCAGGGCGCCAAGGACTTTTTCGGAGATGTTGCTGCATTGCTTATAGTTGATGGTGTTCCTGTTTCAGATTTTACCGGGATTTCACCAGCCACCGTCGAATCAATTTCTGTGCTTAAAGGTTCTTCAGCAGCAATTTATGGTACAAGGGGATATGGCGGGGCAGTAGTGGTTACAACAAAGAAACAAAACCAGTAATAATTCCTGAAATAGTCTATCTTAGCCGTTTTAATCCTGCCTATGAAAATATGTGTTACTGGTGCAAACGGCTTTCTGGCGAGCAACATTATCAGGGAATTGCTCCCAAGGGGTCACGAAATTGTGGCCTTTATCAAAACCGGTGAAGATATATCCACTATCAGAGATCTGGATATTACATTTAAATATGGAGATATCCTTGATTATGATTCAGTTATTGCAGCTGTAGCCGGTTGCGAAGCACTGATCCATTCGGCAGCCAGCACTGCCACCTACCCTTCCAGGTCAGAAATGCAGTATAAAGTAAATGTGGAAGGTACCCTGAATGTGATGAATGCAGCTCTCGAAATGAGGCTGTCAAGGGTATTGCATATAGGGACAGCCAATTCATTCGGTTTTGGCACAAAGGGAAATCCAGGTAATGAAAACGTTCCCTTTTCGAGTGCCGGATACAAACTGGATTATATTGACACAAAATATGAAGCTCAGCAAAAGGTTTTGGATCTTGTGAAAACCAGGGATTTGCCAGCCGTCATCCTGAATCCTACATTTATGCTTGGTCCTTATTGCGGAAAATACGGTTCGGGACAAATGCTGATGGCCGTAAAGAACAGGAAGACACCCGGATATGCAAAAGGAGGAAGGAACTTCATTTACGTGAAGGATGTGGCAGTTGCCGTGGCAAACGCCCTGACAATGGGGAAGATAGGTGAGTGCTATATCTGTGGCAATGAAAACCTTTGCTATAAGGAGATATTCGGCAAAATGGCTGATGTGGCAGGAGTCCCTCCGCCAAAACTCTATATCCCCGGTTTTGCAGCAATGTTGTTCGGACTTATACTTACCGGAGCTGCAAAGGTTTTCGGATTTACCCCGGTATTATCATACAGGACTGCACTGATCTCAGAGGATTTTAATTACTATTCGGCAGAAAAGGCAGTAAAGGAATTGAAGCTTCCGCAAACTCCCATTGAGATTGCTATTAAGGAAGCTTATGACTGGATTGCAAAGCAAAACAAATCTGAACATCATGGATAACAAATACTTCGGAGACAAGGTTGTAATAATCACCGGAGCACGCCAGGGTATAGGCAAAACTTTATGTACCATGCTTGCGGCTAAAGGCTCCAGGCTTACCATTAACAGCAGGAATGCTGAAAAGCTGGCAGAACTGAATAAAAGCCTGATCACTGACGGTTGTGATGCAATTGATGTACCAGGTGATATTTCGGATGAAGAAGTATGTAAAAACATTATAGACCAGACAATTAAGAAATTTGGAAAGATTGATATACTGATTAATAATGCTGGCATTGCCGGTGCCGGAACCGTTGAAGAAGCTAATTCTGTTGTGTTCAGGAAACAGATTGAAGTCAACCTTATGGGTTCCTATTATATGACAAAGCATGCACTGCCTCATATAAAATCAACACACGGCAGTGTCCTGTTCGTTTCAAGTCTCGCCGGACTCTTTGGACTTCCGGCTTACAGTGGCTATTCTGCATCAAAAATGGCGCTGACAGCCTTCGCACAAAGTCTAAAAGCTGAGCTGCATGGACAAAACGTTCACATAGGCGTGGCTTATGTGGGATTTACTGAAAATGATCCTGCAAAAGAACAATATAACTCTAAAGGAGAACTCGCACCATTGCCAGAACGAAAAGTCAGAAGGGTTACTTCAGAAAAGACAGCATCCTTACTATTAAACCAGATCCGGAGAAGAAAATTCATATCTGTACATTCGTTTCTGGGAAAAACTGAACGGCTGGTCTCAAAGTTTTTTCCTTCACTGATTGAAATGATACTCCGGAAATCCGGAACGCAGGAGAGCATAACCGGGAAATGAAGAACCTCCTCTTTACTGATGCCCTCAAGCTTAACCGCCCGACGGCTTTTCATATCATGCTGAAGCCGGCAGGCGCTTCATGCAATCTCAATTGCACATATTGCTATTACCTTGAAAAAAGGAACCTCTATTCGGGAAAAAATGAATTCAGAATGCCTGAAGAGCTTCTCGAGGATTTTACAAAACAGTTTATTGAAGCCCACGAAGTGCCGATGGTAACCTTTACCTGGCAGGGCGGTGAACCTACCTTGATGGGACTTGATTTCTTCAGGAAAGCCGTTGAATACCAGAAGAAATATGCAGACGGGAAAAGAATTGAAAATGCCTTTCAGACAAACGGAACGAGACTTAATGACGAATGGTGTAAGTTCTTTACAGACAATAATATACTTGTTGGTATCTCAATTGATGGTGAAGAACATAATCACGACCATTACCGGCGAACCTTTTCAGGCGGACCGACATTCGGGAAAGTGATGAAAGGAATCGAATTACTGCATAAAAACAAGGTCGAATTTAACACGCTAAGTACTGTCAATGATTATAATGTTCAATATGCATCGGAGACATACAGGTTCCTGAAAAAGACAGGAAGCGGATTTATGCAATTTCTGCCTGTTGTTGAAAGGATAAGCAGGAAGCCGCAGGAAAACAACCTGGAACTGGTTGCCCCGATACACGGTGATGCCACACTAGCCATCTGGTCAGTTGGAGCAAGGGAATTTGGCAATTTCCTTATAACGATCTTTGATGAATGGGTGCGGAATGACGTTGCCAGGTATTATGTTCAGATATTTGATGCTACTCTGGCCAATTATGCAGGTGAGAATCCCGGGTTATGCGTGTTTGCCGAAACATGCGGAGATGCCCTGGTAATGGAGCATAACGGAGAACTTTTCTCCTGCGATCATTTTGTCTATCCCGAATATCTGCTGGGGAATATTGCAGAAATCCCGTTAGTTGAAATGGCAAAATCACAGAGTCAGTTTGATTTCGGAATTGCCAAAAGGAATAGTCTACCCCGTTACTGCCTGAAGTGCGAAGTAATGTATGCTTGTCATGGTGAATGTCCGAAACACAGGTTCATTCTGACGCCTGACGGAAAACCGGGATTGAATTATCTGTGTGAAGGTTATAAAATGTTCTTCAGGCATGTGGAACCATATATGGAATACATGGCTAAAGAGCTGAATAACAAGCGTCCTCCTGCAAATGTGATGAACTGGATAAGGAATAAAGAGGGGCAGGTGTTGAAGCCGAAGATGCCTGAAAGGAATGATCTCTGTCCCTGCGGGAGCGGAAAGAAATTCAAAAACTGCTGTATGGAACAATGGCGCAGCGGCGCAATGTTATAACGGCATCCAGTCAGGGAATCACTATAAGATTTTGTATCTCTGCAATTTGTCTAATTATTTTACAAATAATTGTCTAATATATTTACATATAGTACCATGTGTCCCGATGTAAGTCACAGAATATTAATATAATACATTAATGGCATATTTTTTGGTATATTAATAGTAATTATGGCACTATGAATATGAAACTACGCATCTGTACATTATTATTATTTATATTCTGTTGTTGGCATGAGGGTTCAGGGCAGATTAAGAAATGGACACTGGAAGATTGTATAAATTATGCTGTCACGAACAATATAGGTCTGAAACGGCAGAAGCTTCAGACCGAGACTTATGAAGCAAATCTCCTCAAATCCAGGATGGACTATCTCCCATCCCTGAATTTCGGGTCGGATGCCCAGCTAGGATTCGGACGTTCAATAGACCCGGTCACGAACCTTATCACATTCAAGCAGAATATCAGCAATTCTTATGCATTAAGAACCAGCTTAAACCTGTTTAAAGGTTTAGCCAACCTTAATACCAGTTCAGCAAACAGGTTTATGTACAAGGCAGGTCTGGAATCAGAATTGATTGCAAGAAACTCACTGATTATTGAAATTCTGGGACAGTATTACCAGGTGATGTATGCCCGAGGGATTGAACAAGCTTCAGCAATGCAGCTTGAACTATCTGAAAAACAGCACTTCAGAATACTGAAGATGGTGGAAACAGGGAAAGAGGCTCTCTCGAGACAGTATGAGATTGAAAGCCAGCTCTCTGACGACAAACTCTCCTACACCATTGCACGTAATAATGCCAGCCAGGCTGTAACTACTCTCAAACAGATGCTACAGCTTGACCCTGAATCGGATTTTGATATAATGATACCAGATCTTGATACCATGCCTGTTACTGATGATGATTACCGGGCTGACAGCATTTACAAAATAGCTTCCGGGGTTCTTCCGCGCCTCAAAGCAATTGAATATGAGCTTGAGGCCAACAGGAAACAGATCTCTGCTGCAAAAGGCACCCTGGCACCTGGCATCTCTGTCGGAGGTGCTATATATACCGGATATTACAAGGTTATAGGTGATGAAGGAACTGAGCAGCTTTCATTTTCAAGCCAGCTGAAAAACAATAACAGCCAGGGTGTCTACTTTTCACTCGATATTCCCATTTTTAACAACTATACAACAGGACGAAATATTAAAACTGCAAAAATCCGCAGGAATGATACCGCCCTGAGACTTGAACTTGAAAAAAACAATTTGTATACTGAAATTGAGAATGCTTGTCTCGATTATACCAGGGGCAAGGATGAATACCTGGCAGCACAGGCAAACCTGGAGTTCAATAATAAGTCATTTGCAGCTGTTGAAAAGAAATTTGAATCGGGACTCGTTGATGTAACCGATTATTCCGCTGCAAAAACAACCCTCTTCAGGGCCGAAGCAGAAGCATTGAGAACAAAACTTCTGATGATTATAAGGAAGCTCACCATCAGCTTCTACACAACCGGAGAATACGAAAATATAGTTTTTAATTAATAAGATAAATCTTACCCGGAAATGGATACCCCAAATGGAATGGATAAACCTATTGCAAAGAAAAAAGGACTTCAGAAGAAGCATATCGGATATATTGCCATCGGGCTGGTCGTAATCGTGTTAATATATATGGCTTTCTTCACAGATCGAACTTCAACTTTCCGCGTTGAAAAGGAAAAGCTTATTATAGAGACAGTTATAAAAGATCAATTCAACGATTACATTACAGTTCCCGGGACTGTAGAACCAATCAGTATAATTTTCCTTGATGCCCAGGAAGGCGGACGTGTCGAAGAAATACTTATTGAGGAAGGTTCAATGGTCAGGAAAGGTGATATCATCCTGCGCCTAAGCAACCCTGACCTCTATCTCAACATACTTGACAGCGAAGCACAGCTGGCTGAAAAGGAGAACTTCCTCAGGAATACCCAGGTGACGATGGAACAGGAAAGGATCGCCATCAAAAGAGAACTTATAAACCTCAGATATGATATCGAAAGAAAGGAACGTACCTATCAGCAGAATACGACACTGATAAAAGATAACCTGATCTCAAAGGAAGAATTCATCCGCTCAAGGGAGGATCTTGATATGGCGCGAAGCTCACAGGAACTGTTCATTGAACGGCAGAAAGCAGACTCTCTTTTCCGGACAGTGCAGGTAGAGACCATTAGAGCCAATCTTGATAATATGCTTAAGAACCTTGCGCTGGTAAGGCAGAGAGTGGAAAATCTGAATGTCAGGGCCACCGTTGACGGCCAGCTGGGTCTGCTGGTGCCAGAAATAGGACAATCTATCCAGCGGGGTGCGAATATGGGACAGATTAATGTATTGACATCATATAAGGTTTCAGCGCAGATTGATGAACATTATATCGACAGGGTAAGGACACAGCTTAACTCTACCCTCGACAGGCAGGGAACTAAATTTAACCTGATGGTAAGAAGGGTATACCCTGATGTAAGGAACGGATCATTTGAGATCGATATGATTTTTACCGACAGTATGCCGGGCAATATAAGGACCGGACAGACTTATTATATAAGCCTCGAGCTGGGACAGCCGAAAGAGTCACTTCTCGTTCCGATCGGAGGCTTTTTCCAGGAAACCGGCGGACAATGGATCTTCGTCCTCGATCCTTCCGGGACATTTGCCATAAAGAGGAATATCTCGGTGGGCAGAAAAAACCCAAAATATTATGAAGTGCTTGAAGGACTTCAGCCCGGAGAAAAAGTAATCATTTCAGGCTATGAATCCTTCGGCAAGAACGAAAAACTCGTATTTAAAAAGTAAAATATTAACTAATACCTATTACGATGATCAAAACTATTGATTTAACAAAGATCTTCAGGACTGAAGAAGTTGAGACTACAGCTCTCAATAAAGTCAGCCTGAATGTAAAAGAGGGTGAATATGTTGCAGTCATGGGCCCTTCGGGATGCGGGAAATCAACGCTCCTTAATATCCTGGGCTTACTTGACAACCCCAGCGCAGGAAGCTATGTGTTCAACGGTACAGAAGTAGCAAACCTGAAAGAACGCGACAGAACAGTTTTCCGAAAGGGAAATATAGGATTTGTTTTCCAGTCCTTTAACCTTATCGACGAACTTAATGTCTATGAAAATGTTGAGCTGCCTCTTATTTACCTTAAAATGAAGACCAGCGAGAGGAAGAAAAAAGTTGAGGATGCTCTCACAAGAATGAAGATCACTCACAGGGCAAAGCATTTTCCCCAGCAGCTTTCAGGAGGACAACAGCAAAGGGTGGCAATAGCACGTGCCGTTGTAGCTAATCCCAGGCTTATACTTGCTGACGAGCCTACAGGGAACCTTGATTCCAAAAACGGTATTGAAGTGATCAACCTGCTCCTGGAACTCAACAAGGAAGGTACCACTATTGTCATGGTTACTCACAACGACAGGGATGCAGGCTATGCCCACAGGATAATTAACCTGTTTGACGGACAGATCGTTGGTTAGGAAGAGCCGGAATCGAGTTTTCTGAGCTTGTTGTAAAGTGTCTGTCTGGTAATTCCCAGTTTTGCCGCTGCAATACTGATATTATTACCATGTCTTTTCAGGCAGTCAAGTATTGTCTTCTTTTCTATTTCAGCAAGTGTAAGATCATGCTGATGAGAACTCCTGGATTGAGGTTTAAAATCGAAATCAGAAGGTATAAGAACAGGAGAATCACCCATGATGACAGCTTTTTCGATTGAATGCTGAAGCTCCCTGACATTTCCGGGCCAGCTGTAATTTGACAGCTTTTCAAGGGCATGGGTGTTGATCCTCATAATTTCCCTGTTATATTTTTCACAATAGGCTTTCAGAAAGAAACCTGCAAGGATAGGGATATCATCAACCCTGTCGCGTAAAGGAGGGACTTCAATTACAATAGTATTGATCCTGTAGAGGAGATCCTCCCGAAACCTTCCCTCTCCTACCATTTTCATCAGATCGCAGTTGGTTGCGCAGATAAGCCTGATATTAACCGGTATCTGGCGGTTTGAACCTACTCTGACGATCTGCCGGTTCTGGAGTGCATTCAGCAGTTTTGACTGAGACTGAAGCGAAAGGTTCCCTATCTCATCCAGGAAAAGGGTTCCATTGTCAGCAAGTTCAAATTTCCCCTTTCTGTCTTCCCTTGCATCCGTAAAAGCACCCTTTACATGTCCGAACAGCTCACTTTCAAAAAGAGTTTCGGTTATAGAACCCATATCAACACTTAACATCAGCTCTCCTGATCTTACCGAAAGGTTGTGAATCTCCCTGGCAATGAGTTCCTTCCCTGTCCCGTTCTCCCCCGTAATCAGTACATTGGCATCGGTAGGTGCTATCTTCCCGACAATGTTCATCACATTTATCATCGTCGGGGATGCCCCGTGAACCAGCCTGTCAGTTTCTTTGCTCATATCCAGATATAAATAATCAAAGATAGTAAAAAATGTCTAATTATTTGACAAAAATTACCTGTACTCACCCCCCAACACCCTCTCTGCTACACAAAGAGGGAGAGCTAACTTGTTGAATATGAATAAAAGGCGGTGAGTACATGAAGAGTGGGAATAAAGTAAAAAATTATTTTCCGAAATTATTGCAACATTCTCACCTGCCAGACGTCTTTATATCAGAAATTATAATATCCGGCCATATGACAGTCAAATTAAATCCAAACGAGGTTGTGTTAAAAGCAGGCGATACGAATCAGCTTATTGAGAATAATAAAGTTGATGGGAAACTGATTGTAACCAACCAGAGAATATACTTCAAGTCGCTAAATGAGCATACACCTCATTTTAATTTTGAAATTATGTTTGAAAATATCATGGAAGTGATTTTCTATAATAAGAACATGTTCCTGGTTAAAGGATTGAATGTTATTACCAGGGACGGGAAAAGCCACTGCTTCCCTCTTAAAAAGCGTGACGAGATAGGTCAGCT
>Ga0307379_10001959_pt1 | contig 31238 bp, 46 predicted proteins | sample UN2MG_FD_202237 | JGI IMG/M metagenome (GOLD analysis project Ga0307379, IMG submission 202237) | Soil microbial communities from Risofladan, Vaasa, Finland - UN-2 | ecosystem: Environmental > Terrestrial > Soil > Coastal area > Acid sulfate soil | place: Finland: Risofladan, Vaasa | collected...
CGTTGCTCATTCACTAATCTCCTTTCAATTTTTCTCTATGTTTGTTTGTTACTATATCCTTTCGGATGGACCCGGAGGGTCCCGCACCCGCGCAGGGTCTTTAAGGGTACCTACGCCACTGCGTATTAATGCACTTTTATATTTACGACTATTTCTTTAATTTTATATTTAGATAATGAGTATATAATATATTACATATAATATAAGGTACCTTACAGATAGTAAGTTACTTTTTGATACTAATAATTTTTTGAGATGGGGTTTGTTTATACCTCTGCATCAGATTTTGAATTTTCAATTGAGCTTGATTTTGCTGAATATGATAATTTAAATAAGTCAACCATTCAGTTTTAATCTTTCTTTTTTCATTACCAATTACACCAATCAAACTCACTAACTTCTCTTGGGGTATTCTATAGTTTCTAACTGTTGCATTTATAGCATGATATCTTTGATGATTCTTATACATCTTCACAAAGTTGTTATATGCCTCAATGAATCTGTAACTGTATTTTCCTGTAAATTCAAGAAGACGATTTTCTCGAAATTGTTTATAAGTTAACTCTCTCATAATAGTAATTTCTTTTTGTGTTTCAACATCTAGAATTTTTATTGGTACTTCAATCCTTGGTTCTGGAGAATAAGGTTTAATCCAATGATCGCTTATCAAATAAAAATCATCATTTCCAACATAACTATGTTTATATCTTATATACTTTGGGATAAATTCTACAATTTGATTTAGTACTATAAATTTCTTTTTTGGATTTAACAAAAGGATTATTTTTCCTATACATTTATCATTCTCAGTTTTGACAGAAACATCAGAAATTAACCCAACAAACTTCTGATCCCCAACTTCATTGATGATACTTTCAACTGTTATCCCAACTTTTTGTATTTCTAAATCTAAAACTTTCATATTATATTGCTTCAACTAATATACCCCCTTACATATAATATTCAATATAAGATTATAATGTAATACTAAATCATATTCTTTTCCATCAAGTATAATTCTACCTTCAACATCCTTCTTTAAATATGTTACTCTATTTTTATAAATTGGCTCAACAACTGATTTTGGACTTCGATATTTAACATTTCCTGAATATATATCCTTACCAAAAGATGAAATATCTAAAATTCTTTCTATCACCGTATAGTTACCAACATTCCTAATTATAGTATTCAATCAATATACCTCCTCAATGGTTGACCGACTCAATATAGACAGAGTCTTCTTGTACTTCACTCATTATAAGCTTCTAAAGCTTTTGTTAACTCAATGACAGCATATTGGAAAAATTTCTTTCCGTCTTTGATTCCTTTTGATGTAAATTGGGACATAATGATATTTCTCATATCAACTAAATGTTTGTTGATTATCATATCATCAAGCCCTCCCGCTTGTGAGGGGTCGGAAACAACTGGCGCTAGAGGGCATTTTTTACCATCTGTTATTGGTGGGTGCATTGTTCCACATTGTGAACATGCCCCAGACATCTGCCCTGGTGGTGAGCTACCAGGAACTGATCCACCAGATGAAAAACCTTCCATCCCTTTTGGCATAGAAGGCGGAGATTTTTTAATTGAAAAATCCATTGGCCGAACAGAATTGACTGGGTCTCTCGGAGTTTGATCTGGGGAAAGTGGATTTGATCCACCCTTAATTAAATGTGGTGACTGATCTGTACTTAAATCTGAATCTCCGAATTGATTCATATTTGGATTTAATCCCTGAACTCTACTCTGTTGAGCATTCCATCTCTTCAATAATGCATCCGCTTCATCATCAATACTCATTCTATAATCTCCTTTTATAGTTTTGTTTTTTGTTCTTAATACTAAGATTAATATCCCAGAACTATATATATAAATTTATGAAAAGGATTTGATGGTCAACTTTAATTTGAAACGAATTTAAAATAGGAGGATAAAAATGGACAAACAAAGTGAACCGTATGATGACTCAAAATTTGAAATGTTTTCAGAGAAAGCACAATTTAAAGCGATGTTAAAGGCGTATGCATTTGCATTTACTGTTGTTGTTTGTATAATTATGCCGTGGGCAGTCGGGTCTTTTATGTTAATTAAATGGATAGTTTTCTAATATTAAAAGGAGAACATATATTATGAGTAAAGAACAAAATATTATATTACCAAAAATTCGTAAATTCGGAATTGGCTCTGTTATATTTCTTATATTTATTACTATTGTTATAACATCCGCACCTTGGTATAAACACATTCTTACAAATCAAAAGTCTGAAAAGAACTTGATTTCGGACCTACAAACCACCAACAAAAACTTATTCGATAGAATTGAATTACTTAAAACCCAGCCACCCGATACTTCCCAAGATGCAGTACTTGAACGAGATATATTCATTTATATCGACAAGAGATATCAATTGATTCCAAAAACAACATCACTTGATATTGCAAAACAAATAGTTATAAAATCGAGGGAACTTGAAATATCTCCCGAGTTAGTTGTTGGGATTATTGAAGTTGAATCTGCATTTAATCCTTCTGCGGTTAGTAGTGCTAATGCTCGTGGATTAATGCAGGTCATGCCTGAATGGGCATCCAAATTTGGACTCGAGAAAGTTAGTGATCTACATGACATTGATACCGGTATAGAATGTGGTATCAAAGTTTTGAAGATTCACATTGAGGAAGAAAAGGGGAATGTTACAAAGGGTTTATTTAGGTATGTCGGTGGTAGTGACGCTTATGCTGGCAAGGTTTATACTGCCATAGGTAAATTCGTGACTTACAGATCAACAATACCAGACACAGAGGAGAAACAAGAATAGTGCAGTTATCTACTGAGCAGAAAAACACGATCAGCGATATCCTGCATCGAATTGGTCAATGTGGTTATGCCTGGAGAAGATGGGATCCTGATATATTCAAAACAACAATTGTTGGATATGCTGGAACTGGAAAAACTACATTGATAGCTGAGCTTCGTAAAAAGATGGCGGCCGATTTCCCAAAGATATCGGTCGCCTTTTTAACTTTTACAGGCAAGGCATCAAGTGTATTGAAAAGCAAACTTGTCGATGCCGAAGCATTATATGAAAATGATTACATTGGTACCATTCACGGTCTTATTTATAAAGCAGAAACCAAGTGGGATCCCATTTTAAAATGTTATGTTATTACTGACTGGACCCGTAAAGACCGTGATGATATATGGCCTCATATTTTTATTATTGATGAAGCATCAATGGTATCAAAAGAGATTTGGAGGGATCTTGAATATTATGAAAAAACAACAATATCTGTTGGGGATACAGGACAATTACCTCCAATTGGAAGCAGTTTTAATTTATTAGAAAATCCTGATTACAAATTAAACACAATTCACAGACAAGCTTTAAATTCTCCAATTATCAAACTTTCAAAATTTGTTAGAGAAGAGGGATTTATTCCAGAGAATACATTCTTTTCACCAGAAGTTTTTAGTTTGGATTGGAGAAGTAAACACGCTAAACAGATTTGGGATCATAAAGTTGATTTTGATGATGACTTGATTGTTCTATGTGCCTTTAATACAACCAGAGCGAATCTTAATGATCAAATACGTGAGCGATTGAGTTTCAAAGAAACAATACCGTATCCTGGCGAAAAAGTGGTTTGTTTACAAAACAATCATTACATCAAAATAATGAATGGGCAAATCGGAAAATTGTTATGGTTAATGCCTGCTGATAAAGGACTCGTTAGAATGACTGTTGAGATTGATACCGAAATCTATGAATGTATGGTTTCTAAAAAATGCTTTGGTGAAGTTACATATACTATGCATGATAAAACAAAACGATTAAATCAACAGAGAGAATATGCTGCCGACCAAGGATTTCCTGCAGTTGATTTCTTTGATTATGGTTATTCAATTTCAGTTCATAAATCTCAGGGATCAGAATGGGAAAAGGTTATAGTTTTTCAACAACGGACGTCAAGGTGGGATGACGAGTATTATGCCAAATGGTTATATACTGCAGTCACCCGAGCAAGAGAGAAGTTGTTCATAATTACTAACGCTTGGATTTGAAAGGAGAAGTAATACATTGGAAAACTTTATTAAAAAATCGAAAAAGGAAAAGAAGGTGGTTGTAGATAAACAATTTGAAAAACTGATGAGGGAACGAACTCCATTGGTTGAGCAATGTGCGAAAATCATAGAAGAAAAGAATACAGTCTGTTCACGAGCGGATGGTAAATTTTGTGGTGCTTATGCATTTCCGGCTAAGAAGTGGGTTCTCGGCTGTCCTCTCGCAGATGACTTTCTCAAAACAATAACCGAGGATCAAAAGGTTGCTGACAAAGTTCGGGTAGGTCAGCAAAAACAGAAAAAGAAGTCAAAATAATCTGGACGGGACCTTCGGGTCCCCACCCAGCAATTTTTTTTTGCTTTCGGAACATAATATAAATTACATTCTCGGAGGTTCACACATAGATGAAGCGTAGAGTAAAACAAGTTATTAAAAAATTGGAAGAGTATGATATTAAAATATTTAAACACCATGATGGTGAGGACGGACAGTATGTATTTTTTTGCGAAAATTTAGTATTATTTATTCACCAGGATAAAACGCTGAATGTTGCATTTCAAGCAACAACAAAACCACATATTGCAGCAACTTTTATTCTTATATTAAAAGAAATTCCAAACGTAGACATTTTCATAATGGACTCATTTATCTATTGTAGTGACAACAAATTGATATGTGGAGATGAAGCATATAAATTAATAAGAGAAACAATAAAGGCTGAAGGGGCTCATGATTATATGAAAGAAGAAGCGTATATTCATTTGCTAAATAATACTAATTGTTTTGAGTGCTAATATTATGGCACATATAGAATTTAAAAGTAAGGAGAATCAATGAGCGAATTAATGGATTCAATTTGGGTTGAGAAGTATCGACCAAAAAAATTAGAGGATTTGGCTTTACCTGAGCGATACACATTAGATTTTAAAAGAATGATTGCTAAGTGTGAATTACCAAATCTATTATTCTCAGGTCCTCCAGGCGGTGGAAAAACTACATTAGCAAGAGTATTATGTTCAAACACTGGGGTTCTATTCAGAAAAGATGATAACATGCTTTCTGTGAATGGTTCATCAAGAAAGACACGTGGTATTGGTTTTGTGGATGATGTGATTGAACCGTTTTTAAAACACCCACCTGGTGGAGATAAGTATAAAGTTGTCTTTATTGATGAAGCAGATAAGCTTACACCAGATGGATATGACTCACTTAGAGCATTGATTGAAAAATATCATGTTGCTTATGGACGTTTTATATTCACATGCAACTATCTTTCAAGAATTCCCGATCCAATTCAAAGTAGGTTTATTCCATATGTATTTAGTCAAATACCAAAAGAGTTTGTTTTAAGATATTGTAAAACAATTCTTGAAGCAGAAAAGGTAGATTATAAAGATGCTGATATTCAGGTTGCGATTACTAATTTATATCCTGACGTTCGTAAAATCGTTAATGCTTTACAACGTGCTTCATGGGAAGGCAAACTTAAACTTAGTGAAAAAGATGTTATTACAAATGAACGAAAGATTGTTACTTTTATACGACAAATTATCAGTTTTATTGAAAAAGGACAAGCAAACAAATTAGGCGGTGTTGTAAATTCAATTGTTGAGATCGTGTCAATTCAAGATCTAGAATATCGTAATGTTTACACAGAGTTATTCTTTGGTAACAACATTCCAGCTCCAGCAAAGATTATCATTAATAAATATTCAAATGGACATCAAAATGCTTTAGTTCCACATATGCATTTTATGGCAATGATATTTGATATTATTAACTCATTACAAGCATATAGAAAAGCCGCAATGGGATAATCCAATGTATCTTGATTCCACACAAAGTCACCGGGCAAATATACTTCATTCTTTTATAAAAAAGCAAAGTCCGGCATACTTTGATTTTGCCAATGTTGTTATATGTGAAATATGTAATGGGGTGGGATTGGAAAACTGTGGTAAATCTCAAGATGGTGGATATCATTGGGATGGTAAATCATACTGTGATGCCTGTTTTGGAATTGGTTATATAGGAGTTTCGGGTGGAATGAAGGTTAGTGAATCTGATTACATGTGTAGAAATTGTGATAGTATTGGATGCAAAGAGTGTAATATGACTGGAGTTGTAGACTGGATAGCACATATTATGGGAAGGTAAATAATGAACTTGAAATTTTGGAAACGTGAAAAAACAGCAAAAGATTTTAAACACCCATGTTCATCTGATAATTGTTTGGTTAGAGCTGCTTGTACACAAGCATGTGAAAAAATAATAATGGATGATAAAAAACTCATGGAAGAATTTTTGAAATATAATTCATGCGCAGATTGTGGATGTGAGTCATTTCAAGAAGGTCCGTGCGGGGGTGCAGCACAAAATGTAAAGTGTAATGGTTGTGGTCATTGGTTTAACTTCGGTTTACCTTTGTTTATCCAAAGAATACATGTAAGTGATGATGGGAGGTTTTACGATTGATAGGAATTTATCAAGATGAGTTTGTTGATTATTTAGAAGATAAACTCAATGCCAAAGTAAAAGAAACATCTAAGAATTTAATTATCCCTTGTCCGTGGTGTGAGTTCGGTAAACAAAAAGATCACTATCATATGTATATTTCTTTAGAAGCTCCAATCTTTCATTGCTTTCATGCTACCTGCGAAAAGAGTGGCACATTAAGAAAAATATTATCAGTCCTTGAGGGGCATGATATATCAGATCAATTTGTTGATAAAGATGCCCTTAAAAAACTTACAAAGAACAAAACAATTTTTGTTGATAAAGACACATCTCTTAAAGAAATTCAATTGCCAATATTGAATCCTAAGATGTTTCCATATAAAGAAATGTATATCAACAAACGACTGAGGTTTGCAAACATTCCTGTTAGTCAAATAAAAGGTTTGATTTTTGACGTGTATGAATTTATTTCTATTAATAATATTCCTGTAGATGAGACATTGTTTAGACTGCGGGATTATCTACACAATAATTTTGTTGGATTCTTAACAGAAAATGGGACGACTGCTGTATTCAGAAATATTGATCACACCCACAATATGAGATATTATAAATTAAAGATTCAGTATTCCTCATTCATTGATTATTATAAATTGCGCGGAAACAATCCAAAATCAAAGAAAATCGTTCTAGCAGAGGGAATATTTGATATTTTTTCAGAACACATATTTGATCACTTAAACATCAAAAACGAGGTTAAATTATACGCATCAGTTCTTTCTTCAAAGTTTAGTACTTTGTTAAAAAGTATTATATACTATGAGCAAGTATTTAAACCTGATGTTATTATTTTATCAGATAGAGGAATACCAATCTGGCAATATAAAAATTTAAAAAAGAAGTATAATTATTTAATGAATACATTAAAAGTTTATTATAATAAAAGCGGAAAGGATTTTGGTGACGGAAAAGTATCACCCATCACTGTCATGTAAAGGAGAATATAGGTAATGAGTCACACTACACAAAGAGATAGATTAAAAGAAATTTTTGAAAGCACAGTTGAATCGGGAATTAAATATGATGGCTCCCATGAAAGGATTGAGTATTACAATCTATTTTGTAAGGCAGCAGCACAAGAAAAGCTATACAAATTAATGGGAAACAACTTATGTATGTTCAATTGTGTTTATGAAGGCAGTGATGCTGTGATGATGATTTTTTATATTCCTATTAACTCAGCTGACTCAGGCGCCAAAAATGTTGCTGAAAAAGTTATGGAGGTCGTTGAGGTGGAAGAGGATTGTTTTGTAACTTTAGATTTTTTTAGTTCAGAAGAAGTAAAAGAAGATAAATTTATATACGTTACAGCAATTAAGAAAATCAACCAGGAGGACGCATGAGGCAAACAAAAGTGAAACAAATAAGAAAGTATATTCTTAGCAATACACAAGACGTATTGCTGACTATTAGAAATGAATGTGGAAGAAAGACTGAGAAAATGGGTCCAAGACAGATATATCAACAAACAAAACGACTCTACAAAGCAGGAAAAATTAAAGTGTGAAAAATAAACAGGAAGGGAGTAGTAAACGAATGACAAGAATCGAATTTGATAGCGAAGACTTCAACACATTTTTGAGATGTCTAACAAACTTAAAAGAGATTTGTAATGACGTTGATGTTAGAAGTGGAATGATTCGCCAGAGAACGAATGACTTAACATCAGTATTTGAAATGGACTTAACATCATTGATTACAGACGCAGCAATCCCCATTACCAATTTGAAGAAGAAATTGGATTTATTAAAAACATTTGCTGGTAATGATGTTGCTCTTGAAATTCATGAGGGAGAAACAGAAAGCGACAGCTTTTTCATTATTTCAGATGAAGTGTCGTCAATTAAATTCTTATTCCCAGCAATGGAGTTCATGGATAATAAATATATGACAGAAGAAGAAAGAGATAATATCTTCTTACTTGATGAAAATGAACTTGTATTGAGTGATGACTTGAGTAGTGTTGTGTCAGAAAGAATTAGAATTATAACTGATAACTTTAACACACAATCATTACAAGTTAAGTTCAGTGGTGATAAAGCAATGATTGTAGCATCTACACAATCAAAAGATCAAACAGCCAGATTCAAAAGCGAAATCCCAACAAGCATTGAGTTTGATGGAAGTTATACATCAAATCTTTCTGCTGTACCGTTTTGTATTGAGCATGATTCAGAGTTGAAATTTAAAATGCATAAAGATCCAAATCAAAATCTATCATATAATCAGATCAAAACAGATTTGGGGTCGGTCGTTATTAATGTTTATTCAAGATCAGCTATCGTGGAAGATGCAGAATGAGAATGATACCTTTTTATTTAATGACCATTTTATTTCTTTCCCTGTGTAGTTGTGGGGATCACCACGACCCAGCTGACATAAAGGAACCAAAATGCATAGTACATATCCCAGCCACAACTATCTATGTTGCTGAGGATTGTATAAATAACGATGGATTAGCTTGGCTTTATGACAGAAAGATTTGTGTGAAAGGTAAGTTTCTTGAAAATGGTATGGTTGATCCAGATGATGAAACTTTGGGACATGAGGTACAACATTTGATGCGCGTACATAATAGACGTATAGTAGACCCAGATAAGTGAGGAGGAGTTTATGCACCCAAGTTCATTGCTTAGTTACTATCCGACATATGCTATACTTGATGAAATGGTTTCGTATGGTAATTATAAGAAATTAACAATTTTTATTGATCTGAAAAATACACTTCAAACAACGTACATGGAACATGCGATTGTTAATATTCTTGAAAGTTCTAAGCAAACAAAGTTTATGGACACATCAATTTTTTCCTCGGTCATTTCTTTTTTATCCTTTCATAAAATCTATGGGATGAAAAGGGGTATTGATATAAATTTTATCATCTTCTTTGAAACAGGGCAGTCCTATTATCATTTGAATATAAGTAAGCAATATAAGATTTCAAGGAAAATTGATGATCTTTATGGTTTGGATAGAGCGGATAGAGAATTATTCTGGAAGATACTTCATAACAATTTTCGTTTGATTGATCAGGCATGTAATAAAATGCCTGGTGTCAAGGTTGTGAGAATGTCACATCTTGAAGCCGATTTTGTTCCTTATTATCTTCTTAGTAGAAAAAAGGTTCCTCTTAATGAAAACATTGGGTATATACTTTATAGTAATGATCATGATATGTGGCAATGTGCTGCTGAGGATTCTTATATTTTCTCTAAGGCGGGTAAGAACAAAAAGATAATACGAGCTGGAAATATAATGAGTACGTTTCTCAAAAGACCTTGTGACTATGCGGATATTTATTTACCATTAGCAATGGCTGTTATAGGAGATCCTGGTGACAATGTAACTGGAGTTGAAGGTGTTGGTCCAGCAAGATTCTTAGATATACTTCCACAGATTACAGCAATGACCGGAAGTATGGGGGAAGTATACAAAAAGGTGGAAAATGGTGAAAATTTATTCGATCCTTTGCCTCCCAGCATTTCGAACAAATATTTACAAAAGGTAGTTGATGCGGAAGTCAATAAAAAGACTGTGTCAGATAATTTAAAATTAGTCTCTTTTGAATTAATATCAAGAGCTTTAGATGACCCCAGTACAACTGAAATGATTGAAAAACGAAAAATGATAGAGAGAGTCTTGGAAGATGATAAAGTTTATCCTCTCGAATCTCTGAAAATAGCACTTACAAAAACTGGGGTATATTTAGAGGAAAGTTCAATTGACTTCCTTTATATATGAGGATATAACCCATGCTAACACAAACAGAAGTACTAAGTTATATTAAAGACAATCTCGGGTGGCCATTTATGCACCTAGAACTTGACGATACAAAAATAATTGAATATACTACAGAGCATAGTTTAAAGGAATTTGCCTACTATGTCCCGCAGGTGTGGAAGGTAGGTATGAGTTTAGATCTCGCCTCTAATAAAGTGCCTGGCGTTGCTAATGAGTTTTATATTCATGATCCGCAAGGACTTGAAATATTAAATGTAGTCGACTTTTACTCATCTTCAAGCGATCTTTATTTACTTGGGCATCCACCTCTGGGTCCAATGGGTATGGGAGAGCTTCCTGGGTGGGCTTTAGCTGTCAGTAATGCCATGACTGTAAAGATGTTTTCATCATTTGATTATACATTTGAATTTAGACATCCAAATATAATCAGAATATCTCCGCTTCCAAAAAGTTCACTAGGGGTTATTACAGTTGAATATGAAAGAGAGCAGCCACATGATTTGAGCGGAATACCAAATGATTTACATGAGTATTATAAAAAATTAGCATTGGCTGACATCTTAATTATTATTGGGCGAATTAGAAAACGATATGGTGGAGGTTCGTTACGAACTCCATTTGGGGAAATTCCGTTAGAGTCTGATGTTTTTGATGAAGGAAAGGAGATGAAACGTGAGGTTATTGAAATGCTGGAAAGATTGTATATCCCAAATGTGCGCATCGACCACGGGTAACTATGAATAAAAACAAATACTTATGTAGGATATGTAACAAAGAACAAAAAGGAATTTTTGGATTTTTGTCACATTTAAGATGGCATCATTCAGGGATAACGACTAAGATGTATTATGATAAGTATCTTAAAAAACAAAATGAAGGTATTTGTAAAACTCCTGGATGTAGCAATAAATGTAATTTTGAAAATTTAACTAAGGGATATCATGAACATTGCTCAAGAGAATGTACAAAGAAGGACCCTGAGTTTAATAAAAAGATTCTACATACAAAGATGAAAAGTGGTGTGTATAATAACAACAGAAAAAAAGCAAAGAAAACTTGTATCGAAAAATACGGAGTTAAGAATATTTCCCAAATTGAAGAAGTGAAAGAAAAGAAAAAGGAAACATGTTTAGAAAACAATGGTTACGAACATTGGGTTGGAACAAAAGAACATAAAGAGTGGATGAATAATGGCGGAGCAGCACATGCAAATCGTTTTATTCAAAATCCATCAAAACCACAAGTAGCGTTATTTGGATTGTGTCAAGAAGTGTTACCATATCCAATAATGAATTATCCATGTGGAAGATACTCAATTGATATTGCTATACCACAACTGGGGATAGCAATTGAATATGATGGATCGTATTGGCATCAAGATGATAAGTATGATACTCATAGACAGAAACAAATAGAAGATGATGGATGGATATTTTTAAGATATATAGATGAAGTTCCTGATAAAGGAAAACTGCTGAATGATATAAAGGAAATGTTATAATGCCGGAAAATGATACCAAGAAAAAACTTGGAGTGATTGGAGCAGCGAAGAAAGTTGAAAATAAAACTAATGATTGGAGTGTATTAAGGGATCCAATGTTTGTTGGAATGGACCCCTCATATAATGGATTTGCCATTGTTGTCCTGGATAAAGATGCAAAAATAATTGAGAAAAAACTGTTTGGATCTATATCTAAAGAAGTAGAAGATAGATTGGTTGAACTCGAAAAAGAGTATAAATTTATACGTAACATAATGAGTTTACATTCTGTTTGTATTGAAGGTCCATCTTATGGTAGTAATGGTGCCTTTATACTACAAATGGGTGCTTTACATTACATGATTAGGTTAATGCTTAAACGTGCAAAAATTGATTTTAAAGTTGTTGCACCAGGAACATTAAAAAAGTTTGTTACAGGTAATGGTAGAGCAAAAAAAGATTTAATGCTTCTAAAAGTCTACAAGAAATGGGGCGTTGAATTTAATGATGATAATTTGGCTGATGCGTACTCTCTTGCTAGATTTGCATTACAGGAATATCTCAATGAAAGATAACATAGAATGTAAAGCATGTAATACTAATTTTAAATCTATAATATCTCTTATAGGTCATATTACAAATAAAAAATATCATAATATGCATATAAAAAAGTATTATGATTTATATGTTAAAAAAGAAAATGAGGATTGTTGTGAAAATCCAACATGTGAAAATAAAACTAAATTTCATAGTTTTACTAAAGGTTATAGAAGATTTTGTGGTTATAAATGTTCAGCTAATTCAGTTAAAAAAGAACATATAATTACAAAGAAACAAAAAAAACAACATTCTAAATTTATGAAAGAATTATGGAAAAACGATAAATGCCCCTATAAAAAAGATTTAGTTATCGAAATAAAAAGTCAAAAAATGAAAGAACATTGGAAAGATCTTGATAGTAAATTAAATAGTAAAAATAGACATGATATGATTAGTTATAAACAAAAAGAAACATGGAGTAATGTTGAATATAAACAAATGATGTCTAAAAAGATGAAAATTAATCGACAAGATAAAAATAGTATATATAATCAAAAAGAATATATATTAAAACATAAAGAATCATATACAAATAAAGTTAAAAAAGAAATTAGTCAAAAAGTTAAAAAAGCATGGAATGACGATTCAAATCAATTGGGTGGGGTTGAATGGAGGCATAAAAGAAAACAATATATGATTAATGGCGGAGCAGCTCATTGCAATCAATTCATTACAAATCCTTCTAAACCACAGGTAGAGTTGTTTAGACTGTGTCAAGAAGTTCTCCCATACCCAATATTGAATTATCCATGTGGACGATATTCGATTGATATAGCGGTCCCTGCTTTGGATTTAGCTATAGAATATGATGGTTCATATTGGCATCCTGATGAAAAATACGATGCTTATCGACAAGAGGAAATTGAAAAAGAAGGTTGGATGTTTTTAAGATATGTGGACGAAGTACCAACTTTAAAAAAATTAACTCAAAATATTAATATGGCTCTGGAGGATTTTAAAAATGGGGATAAAAAAGTACCTGAACAAAATTCAGGAAGCACAGGAGATCAAAAAGAGTGACCGTCTACGTTGTAAAGTTTGCGGTCGTGAGGTAACAATAAACAAGCCAGGTAAAGGACCACTCGTATGTTGCGGCGAACCAATGACCGTAATGGGTAGAGTTGTCGAAGCTGGCTTCTCCAAATATCCCAAGGGCTGGACACAAGATAGTGTCAAAAAATTTGCTAATTCGTTATCACAAGATATGAAAGGTGGACCAAAGTCGAAAGGCTTTTTCGATAAATGTGTTGAGAAGATGAAAGATCGAGTAGAAAATCCAGAAGGATTTTGTGCTAGTATAAAGGACGAAGTTTACAACAGCACAGCATGGAGAGGAAAAGATAAGTCTGCTGATGAAGTAAGGAAAGATACCAAAAAAGTACAAAATGTTTAAGGGGTAATAAAAATGTTAAATAAACTAATCATAGAAGGATACATTAATTATCTATTTGATCCCGACTATTCTATTGAGAAAGAATGGAGAGGGAACAATCTTCCCGTTGAAGAAGATAATAGACCCAACTGGATTCGTGAGTGTATGATGCTTGAGGGTGATAGGGAGAAGATTCGGTGTCTTAGAAAACTCCGAGAGACAGCAGCAATGAATCCATTTTATCAACATCGTATTGATAGATTCGTTGATGCTATTACTCAAACATATGAACCAACTGATGAACCTGGTATGGTTGCGGAGGTTCAGGGATAATGTCATTACTTGAAACCTATTTACTATATCTTTCACTACAAGAGAGAGAATGGAATACGCCAACAGAAAATCCAGATTCATTTGAATTAAAAAACTTTGAAGACCTGCTGGGTCTGACTAAAACGGGTGGCCTCAAAGTGTTCAAGAAAATGAGGCACGCACTTCAACCGTCTATGTATGATTTATATATTAAAAATTCATTGGGCGATTATATGGGCAGACCTGATACAATGAATAATCGGACAATGAGACATGTTGGGTTTAAAGAGTTTCAAAAAGATATTGAGTCTCTAAAGAAGAAAATAAAATACGCTGAAAAAATAAAAGATAAATTCCCTGATAATTTTTTTACAGGTGCATCTCAATATGGCGAAATGAATGATCCCGGTCTTGATGATAGTGGCGATGGCGGAGACGGCGGTGATGGTGGAGGCGATGCCGGAGGGGGAATTGGTTAAGATGAAAAATAATATAATGTTGCATTTATATCTTTTAACCCTTCAAGAGAAAGAATGTCTCAACGAATTTCAAATTTGTTTTTTTAGAAAAAAAGATCCACTGGAAAGAATACGAAATTTAAAACTTATTGATGAACTTAACCTTGATAAAAACAAAGTATTAATTATGGGTAGTGCTGTTTTGGTATTACATGGAATCATTGATCGAAATGATGATTTAGATTTGATTGTTACAAGAGATGTGTTTAATTCTTTATCTACCATGGCAAAGAATAAAATTAACGGTATTATAAAAGATTATAAGTTTAAGAAAGTATTCTATAGAACAAAGAATAAAAATGTAGAGGCAGCAGTGAACTTTCAAATACTGGGCAAAACTACAGAAGAATTGCTAAAAAGAGCAGTTGATGTAAAAGGATATAAATTTATGTCTTTGAGAGATACTTTTAAAATGTATAAAATATTAAATCGTGAAAAAGATGTAGAAAAAATTACAAAATTAAGTAGAATTTTTCATTGATGGATAAATAATATGACAAAATCAGAATTTGTTGTTACAGAGCATCATGCAAAACGTGCTGGACTTCATTGGGATTTGAGATTTAAAATCCCCAATTCTAAACTGTGGGCATCATTTGCTGTAAGAAAAGGTGTCCCTCTATCTCCCGGACAAAAAGTCCTTGCTGTTAGAACACATGATCACAAAAGAGATGAAGCATTAATCACTGGAAAAATAGAAAGTGGATATGGGGCAGGAACTTTAAAAGAGTGGGATCGGGGTAAATGTGTTATTCATAAATATTCATCTGCTCATATTGCAATTGAGTTTAAAGGTAAAAAAGTAAAAGGTATATATCACCTTGTTAATATAGGTGTAAAAGATAAAAACTTTGAAGGACAACAATATTGGTTATTCAAAAGCAAAGCTTTAAATGAAATAAAACAGAAGGAGTGAAGGAGGTAAAAATGAACCGCTGCATAGTTTTAAACGGAGACTACTCATTTTTAAATACAATTTCATGGAGAAGAGCAATATGCTTATTAATGAAAGGCAAGGCAGAAACATTAAAATATGCCGATAAAGTAATCCGTTGTGTAGATGGTTCGGAAATAAAACTTCCTTTAGTTTTACGTTTGATCAAAGTTATAAGAATGATTTACAAAAACCGTGTACCATACACAAAGAAAAATATTATGATTCGGGATAATCATGCGTGTTGCTACTGTGGGGCATATGAGAACCTTACAATTGACCATATTATTCCAGAATCTCGTGGTGGAAAAACAACTTTTGAAAATTGTGTGACTGCATGTTTTTCATGTAACAATAAAAAGAACAACAGAACACCACGTGAAGCTAATATGTTTCTTAACAAGAAACCACACGCACCAACAATATCTGAATTTTTTATGATTAAAATGAAAAATTTAGGGTTAGATAATTTTCTGAAAGAATTAGGAGTATATTAAAATGGACAAAAAAGATTATTTACATATTTTAAAAACAACCGAGTTAAGACCTGGAAAAGTTAGGATTGAAGAATTTAATCCAGAAGTGTTAATGGAACAAGCTGGAGAATCCGATCTTCAAAATACTATTATAAAATGGTTTAAAGAAAATCCAAAACCCAAAGACGATGAAGTTCATGCGTTCGCAGATAAAATAGGCATAGATAAACATAAATTTGAACAGCATGTTTATGAGATTCTAGGTGATATTATTTCAGAAGGAAGATCAAAAGGATTTACAGGGACATACGATCCCAAGGAAATAGCTATGGGCAAAAAAGTTGAAATGGAACATACAACTATCGTAGCTATTGCCGAGAAAATTTCTCAGGATCATTTAGCAGAATTTCCTGATTACTACACCCGACTAAAGAAAATGGAAGCGGCGGCTGGAGTAAAAGAAAGCGAATGAGTTTAGTTGTTCTACAAATTATTTAGAACAAATTGATACTAAACTAAGGAGAATCTAATGAATTTTGCGAATACAGTATTTGAAATTTCAAAAAGCTTTATGACTGATTCTTCATATGTTCAGATAAATGGGGATCGACTCAAAGATTTTTCTGAACAAATGAAAGAAGATGAACCCCCCTCATTCCCAATACCGGAAGTAGAGGATATTCAAAAAGGGATATTACTCGAGATTGTTGCCGCATCGGTAAATTATTGTTACTGGTATGGTAAAAGCACTATAAGACCTCTACAAGCTAATTCAACAAAGATGTATAATCTATTACTCGATTCGTTTAATGATTATCAGCCAAGTTATAAATCAGAAAACTTTAAGGACTGCATCAATAAATTTATAATTAAATTATCACAGCAAAGGTTTCCTCTGATTGAAGAACGAGTTAAACATCTTGAAGAACTAGTTAAGGAAGATGCAGAACTATTCTCGCTTGGTATATTAAATGCTCATGAGCGTAATAATCTTGATATGAACAAGATTATGACTCAAATGATTTCAATGTATCCTGGTTTTGCATCTGATTTATTTCTCAAACGATTATCATTATTTTTTATTCAACTATTTAGGAGATTTGGATGGTTTGAAAAAGACCTTCATGATTTCTTTGTGCCGGCAGATTATCAAGTACCAAAAATGCTTGAATATTTCGAATGTATTTCTTATGATTATTCCCTTCAAAAAGCCATTGAGAATGGCGATTTAATCCCCAAAGGTTCATCTGCTGAATGTGAAATTCGTGCGGCAACAGTCTTGACTATTAAAAGATTATGTGAACTGACAGGATGGAATGTAGCAGAAGTTGACGGATACTTCTTCTTACAAAGAAACTCAGCTACAAATCCTTTCCACATTACAATTACGACCGACTATTAAGGAGATAACAGCAATATGAAAAAAGTATTACTATCTGACAATGCGCTAGCAGTGGCTAAAAGTAGATATTTTAATAATGGAGAAGATTGGACTGGCTGCGCTGAACGTGTTGCTCACACCGTCTCGATTCCTGAAATGACAAACCGAGATAAAATAAGAGATGAATTTGCTCAAATGATAAACAATATGGACTTTCTACCTGGTGGCAGAATATTAAGAAATTGTGGAAGACCAAGAGGTTCATTGTTCAATTGTTATCATTTACCTATCGGAGATTCAATAGAAGAAATTGGTCAATTTATTAAAGACTCGTTAATCCTATGGTCAGAAGGAGGTGGGGTTGGATGCAACTTTACACCACTAAGACCAAGGGGAGACTCAATCTTTGGAAAAGGCGGTCATTCATCTGGACTTGTAAGTTTTATTGAAGCAGCAGATGCGGCAGCAAATACAATTGAAAGTGGTGGTGCTAGACGTGCAGCAGCTATTGCTCATGTTGATATTTCTCACCCCGAAGTTGTTGAATTTATTGATGCAAAATTGGTTCATGGAAAATTATCACACTTTAACATTTCTGTTTCAGTAACAGATGAATTTTTGCTTAAAGTCGAAGCCGATGATTATTGGACATTCAAATTTAAACAAAAAGAATATGGTAAAATTAAAGCAAGAGATTTATGGAATAAAATTGTTGCAAATATGGTTAACTGTGCTGAACCAGGTCTTATCAATTGGTCAAACTTTGCAAAAAACAACTCCTACTATTTTGAACCAGTTCTTGGGACAAATCCATGTGGAGAAACAACACTTGGACCATATGGAGTTTGTGATCTCGGTTCATTAGTCCTGCCGAATTTTATCACAGGTAATGTCAATACAAACTGGAAAAAACTTGAATACATCATTAAGTTAGCAGTGCGTTTTCTTGATAATGTAATTGATGTTAATAAGTATACTTTAAAAGAAATCGACATCAATGCCCATAAATCAAGACGTGTTGGTATTGGTGTTATAGGACTTGCAGAATATCTATTTGCAAAGAAAGTAAGATATGGTAGTGAGAAAGCTGTTATTGAAACAGAACGTCTGATGCGTTTCATTAGAGATGCAGTATATCAAGCATCATTGGAACTATCAATTGAAAAGGGAGCATTTCCGATGTTTGATTCTATGCAATACGGAAAAGCATCATTCATTCGTAAGCTTCCCGCACAACTTAGAATGGACATTAAAAAACATGGAGTTAGAAACTGTACATTAATGGCTTTGGCTCCAACAGGCACAATATCGTTGCTATGTGATTATACAAGTGCTATTGAACCATTGTTTGCAAAAGCAATGATACGCCATGATCGTGTAAGTGATAGAATGTACGTTCATCCAAAATATCAAGAAATTCTTCTTAGTGGAGAAGAAAGTCCAGATTGGTTTATTGACTCATTTGATCTTGAACCAAAGGATCACTTTGAAATGCAAGTTGCCTGTCAACGATATTGTGATGCATCAGTTAGTAAAACCATTAATCTTCCCAAAGAGACTACAGAAGAAGATCTAAGCAATCTACTACTAGAGTATATCCATGATCTTAAAGGCGTAACAGTCTATCGTGATGGTTCAAGGGAAGGTCAAATATTGAATAAAGTGTCAGAAGAAGAAGTGATTAAGTATCTTTCAGAGAATGCGGCAGTTAACAATTTGGACGTTGACCAGGTAAACTGTGCCACAGGTTCTTGTGATATTTAGAACAAACAACAAACTATAGGGGATCCAATTATGACAATGATTTTAGAAGCAAAACAAGTATGTCATCTAGCAAATGAGTGTCCATACAATGAACCATATGGAAAATGTCAAGGATGCCATTCAAATAGACAACGCGAGTTTAAATGCGAATATGTAGTTAATGGTCAAATAATCAGAGATGCCGGTATAAGACTTCCGTTGGATCAAACCGGCAAAATGAAAGTAATAATGGAGTAAGCCATGGATGAAGATGATGTATTAAAAGATACACAACAGGAAAGAATTGATTTTCTTCTAAAAGAATATGATGATCATAGAGATGCAATAAAATCTATGATTGTTGATCTTGAAAAAATCAGGATACGGGTTGATTCTTTAATTCCTGATACTCTTGATGCAAGATATATGAGATTCTTTGAAGAAAAAGTCAAATCAATCACAGGTCTATTTAACTCATTGCTTGAGATGAGAAAAGAAATTGCAAAAAGCGTTAAGGATGAGATTGAAATTCGTAGACGTATTAGAAACGATGAAGAACTAATTGATATTGAAGATTTGTTAGACGTTCGTAGTATGGCAACTAAAATAGATCAATTCAAAGAGGAAACAGGCAAACTTCAAAAGAGAAGATTGAAACTCATAAAGGATAAAATGGTTGACTCCGGTATTGAAATACCAGGATTAACAGATGCAGCAGGGAGGAAAATAGAACAATGACAGACGAAATCGAAGATTCTGAAGATATCGAACCGCAAGTAGAAGTTGATATAAATGAAATTATGAATAATGTATCTTTGAAGTCAGAAGATGAAGACCAACCAAAACCACCGAAAACAAACGAAGTTGAGGTTGAAGTGATTGATCATGGAGTAGCGGAAAAAGCTCCTGTGATGGAAGATGAAGAACTGACAAAAGAGTTATATGGGGAGTTTGCGTCGTTTCTTGAAAACAAAGCAGATATTGTACAAGACAAGGGTATAAAAGTAACAGTTTCAACAGGTATTGATTTGGTTGATGCTATTTTGGGTGGAGGCTTTGCTGTTGGGGGATTGAATATTATTGTTGGTCAACCCGGAAGTGGCAAGACAATGCTGGCAATTCAAACCCTTGGACAAGCACAAAGACAATATGGTGGTAAATTGATCGGTGGATTTTTAGACTCAGAAGAAGCAACAACAACTTTAAGACTTTCAAATTTGGGCGTTAGATTTCCAAAATTAAGACCGTATGTTGATATTACAGTTGAAAAAGTGTTTAAATTCATTGAAGGGTTGTGTGTTTTTAAAGAGCAAAAGAAAATCATTGAAACTCCATCAGTTGTTGTTTGGGATAGTATTGCAAATACATTATCTCAGAAAGAGAGAGAAACAGATGATCCAAATACAGTTATTGGTTATAAGGCTCGGTTGCTATCTATCCTTGTTCCTAAATACGTTGCGAAATGTGCCCAACACAATATTTGTTTGCTTGCTGTTAATCAGCTTCGTGATGTTCTATCAATTGGACAGTTTGCTCCACCAAAAGATTTGAAGTTCATGTCTGCAACAAAAGATATGCCTGGCGGAAATGTGTTGAAGTTTAATGCATTTCAATTAGTTGAAATGAAAGTAAAGACAGCCATCACCCCAACGAGTGCAGAGAAGTCTGATAACTATGGGTTTGAAGGTATCATTGTTACAATAAAGTGTGTCAAGAATAAGTTATTTCCACCAAATGTTGAGGTTCCATTAGTCGGATCCTTTACATCAGGGTTTTCCAATTTTTGGACAAACTATAACTTTTTGAAACAAACTAAACGCTTAAATGCGGGAGCTTGGAACTATTTGGTAGCTTTGCCTGATAAAAAGTTCAGAACTAAGGATGCACCAAATCTCTACAAGACTGATATTGGATTTCAAAAGGCTTATGATGCTGCTGTGAAAGAGGCAATAAAGACAGAAATTATAGATAAATATAACCCGGACATTGACTAATATAAAGTTATAATTAGAACAAAATATAAAGATAAAGTTAATAACGAAATTTTTGAAAGGGAGAATAAAATAATGAGCGGAATGTCAGATCTACTTCAGAGTTATGTTGCAGAAACAACAAAGAAAATTGTTGATAATCCGGATGAGGTTCAAGTAAGTTCATCTATATCAACGAAGGCTGTGATTTTACAGATCAGGGTTGCTCAGGCAGACTGTGGAAAAATTATTGGAAAACGAGGAAAAACAATTGACTCGATGAAAGTAATATGTTTGGCAATGAAAAATACTAACTTTCCAGAGGATTCAAGACGAGTTATGTTAGAAGTCCTCGAAGATGAAAACACAAGTTTTTCGTATAAGTAATAGGAGGATACATTAAAATGTTATCAAAAGAGAGTAAAATTAGAGTGCTTGAAAACTTTTACGGAATCGACTATGTTTTCTTCGGCAAACCAGTGGGCAAAGTTAATAACTGTTGCCCAGTTATTAAAGAGGAATATGTATCCATCAAAGGCGCGTTGTTATCAGTGTTTGTAGAAATGCTACGTCTTATGGATCATACCCCACAGCCGATAGAAGAAAAGGTTGATTCAAAAGCACTTAATGAACGGGCGAAAAGAAGCGCCAAAAATTCGAGATACGCATCTCAGAAAGTTGTAACGACAGAAGCTGCACGAAAAGATATTAAGGCTGAGTTAAGAGAAGCGCTAGATCAAAATTCTAAAGCAGATGTTCATAAACTAGTTGAAACAAAGATTCGTGAAAAAGCATTTAGATTGGCTATTGATAATTTGCTTGTAGCAAGGGCACTATCAGAGGCTAAAAATCTAAAGGCTATGAATGAATGGACAGGGAAAATCGTTGAAGATTCATATAAGATCCTGCGGGACAACTTATGTGAAACAGCAATGATGATTCTGTATGATGAGTCAGCTGAGTAATCAATATGATCAGCTTTTAGATTATTTAAAGACTCAAAAACAACCAGTTAAGAAAACGCCTGCTAAGGAAGTGAAAGCGAAAAAGGAAACGAAGCCAGAAGAAAAAGCCGATACAAAAAAGTTGCTAGAAGACTCGAAAATTCATAGCTTCATTCCCAATGATAGATTCAATACTGACTCAAAATCATTGGGATTTAGTGTTAAGAAGTTTACAGCAATGATGAGAGGTAAACTCATTGAGGAACACAAAAAAATTCAGAGCTATGAGAGACCTTATATATCAGTTACAGAACTATGTGACTGTATAAGAAAATGTTACTACGTCAGGATGCGTTATCCTGTCAATCTTAATAAACTTTACAATTATCCCTACTTGTATATAATACAGAAAGTTGGGAATGAAATTCATGCAGTTATACAAGAGTTGTATGACTTCGCTGAGACGGAAAAAACAGTTGTAAGTGAGAGATTCAAAGTTAAAGGAAGAGTTGACGGGATTCGTGAGAGCTTCTTATGTGAAATTAAAAGTATTGATGATAATAAATTCACCGATACATATATTAGGGAGCATTATATACAGGCAAATATTTATGCTTATATTCTCAATACAGAATACGACTATAAGTTAAAAACAATTACAATTATTTACGTTATGCGAAGTCTTAAGAGAATAGTTGCTTATGATTTGCCAGTAGATAATAAACTTGCAGAATCCTTATTAAACATGGCACCAATCCTTAAATCTTCCCTTGAAACCTCACAAGTACCAGATCCGTTTGGAGCAACAAATGAAGCGTGTAAATATTGTTTGTTTGTGGAGTCGTGCAAAAACGATAAGCCAAAAGAAATATTACAGCCGTTTTTAAAACCGAAAAAAATAGAAGTTAAACAAAAACCTAAGAATAAAAAGAAAACGGACAAGACAGCTTTCTTATTATAAGCGGAGGTAGGTTATATGTCCAAGATAGTAGTTTATCCAATGTTAGTTTCTCGAGCGGTGTCGGAAAATTCCATTCCGGGAATTGCAAAAACCGTTGAAAACTTCATTTTAGTTAAATACCAGGAAGAACTTATTAACAATATAAATGCCGCAGAAAAAAGTCGGGGTGGAGTGTTTTCTTCTTTGGGAAAACTTATGATGAATGAAGATGAGAATCTTTCGGAAGCAATACCTCCTGGTACTGGTGGACCCACTGGAAGTAAAGCTGAAAGAGAAGATGAAACTTCAAAAAAGTTAAAAGATATAAATGATAAGTTAAAAGATATAAATGACAAGTTAAAGAAATCTAACACTTCTGCTGCTGATAAAGAAAAACTTGAAAAAGATAAACAGATATACCAAAGACAGAGAGATGAAAAAGAAGATGAAATAAAGGCAATCGACAGGATGTGGAAGGAGAAGGACAGGATTTGGGACGAAAAAGATAAAGCTGCAAAAAAATCTTCAGCAAAAGTAGCTGTGAGTGATATGAAATCCATAACTCTTGAACCTACATACATGACTATTGAAACAAGTGATAAATTTGGAAATAAATCCAATAGATTTGTTGGTGTTAAAGTTGTTCCCATTCGAGTTAAAGCTGATGTTAAACTATCACACCTGTTATTGTATGATACAAAGGTAAGTGCTTTATTTGCTGTATCTCTTAAAATGGGCAGAAGTATCATGAGAAGGTTCTGGTCATTTTTTGACAAATGGACTTCAAGATTCAGAATCGGCGGACTAACTCCTTCTGGTGATCCAAGACGTGATATTATTATGAGGCGAACTGGAATGGGAAAAGATAGTGCTACATTCATAGTTCTCAGTAAACAAGAAGATGTTGATGAATTTTTCTTGGACAATATTCAAAAAATAAACCGTCTGTTTAGAATGGGTTGGGGAAATTTTATAATTGCAGATGATATTGCTAGAACAGCTTGGTTTTGTATGGACCAGTTTAATGGAATGTGTAGTGCTGTTCCATATTCAATGATGTACAAACATCTCGGGCAAGAAAAAGCATTCGAGACAATGGAAGATGCAAGAAAAGCAAACAGCTCTATATTCAAAATTTCAAAATCATTCAGCCGAATAGTTGGTGAGTGTAAGGCTGAGTTAAAACTTGATAAATACAGTATGTTAAGTGAGGATAATCACGATGAATAAAATAGATAGTTATCTTAATGAATTATACATTAAGGAAGAAATTAATCTACCAAACCTTGATGTGAAAAAATTCGCTTCTAAATTTAAGAGCGTTGTAAATGTAAACGATCCAAAGGGAAGTGTAAAAAATATTATGAAAATTGCACCTCCTGGAATCAAACCAAGCATGATTCAAGGCATCAATACTTACATCTCATCTAAATATGATAAATTCGATTCTCTTAAAGATAAAGCAACCAAAGTTGTTAAAAATTCAGTGGAAGGGGTTTCTCCAAAAATGGCAGATATTGCTGGATCATATTTAGTGATCTCATCAATGTTTGCGAAAAAAGCACAATCCAACATGACTCACGAAGCGAACTTGAAACTCAATATACAAGAATTTATGGGAAAGGTCCAAAAGTTTGGTGAAGATTATGAAGAGGAAGCAGAGAAGAAAAATAGAAAGCTGAGACCAAGTGATTATGCAGATCTGTCTGTTGCATGGGTTATCGTTGTAATGAGTACGGGTCTTGCTATTGGTATTAGTACTGGTGTATATATTGCCCTGAAAATTGTTGCTATGGCGTTTGCTGCAACTCTTGCTGGATTTATGAGCGTTATTAGTTGGGGTATTGTAATTATACTTTTTACACTTGTTTGTTCTTTTATTGCAAGCAAAACTGGACTCGGAGGATAAAGGGAGTTACCGATGAATGATAATGTAGTTAAATCAAATGTTCAAAGTTTAGAATTATTCAGTGATAATTATCCGTTTAGATTGTCCTTGAGAATAAGAAACTTTGAAAACGAAACAACATATAAAAAATTTATACGAAACTGTGAGGGACTGGTAAGAAAATGTTCTGAGTATAAATTATGGAGAAATTATATTGTTGATGTTCTTCAAGTTAATACATGTATGATTACCCACGAATCAATCGAACAAGTGTCTGTTGATGTTCATCATCATATTCCGTCGATGTACACCCTTGTATCAGCATTAGTTAATAAAAAGATAGAAAACAATGACTCATTCTGTAGCTTTGATATTGCCCAAGAGGCTATAGATCTTCACTTTAAAAACAAGATAGGTTATACAACACTCATCAAATCAATTCATGAAAAATTTCACAATGGATATTTAACGATACCTGTAAGTTTTGTAAAAGGAGATTTTCAATATTTTCTGGATGAATATACAAGATATATTGATGACCAGGATCTTGAAACAATACAATCACGCCTTGCAGTAAATGAAAGTAACTGCACATGGGCACGAGATGAATATCCTTTAGCAGCGGAGGCATAATAAATGCCAGAACTCATTTCAACAGAGGCAACTCAAAATCTTCAATCTCCATTGGATATTGAAAATTTTGGACAGAGGTGGAAAACAAGTAATAACTATTTTACATTTCCTGATCCGAACTTATTAACATTGGATAAAAATTTATACTACCTACTAAGACATTCAGAAGAAATTAAGTTTAACGGTAAGTATAAATACAGACCTGACTATCTAAGCTATGATTATTATGGGACTGTCATGTTATGGGAAATGCTTTTATATGTGAATAATGTATTTTCACTTGAAGATTTTGACTTGGATACTGTTGTAATTCCTTCGTTTGAGGCAGTGACATTCATCTTACAGGATAGTTTTCAAATACCAGACTCAGAAGATTTGCAGTCTATTAATTGGTAAAAGGATATTAATATGGTAATTAAAGATAAATTTAGATTGGTTAGTGGGGCCGAAAATGTTATCCATGTGCCTTTATCAGTTATTAAAAAACATTCAAGTGAAGAAAACAATCCACGTCATGTATTTGCCATATTAGAACTGAAGAAGAAAAGTATATCTCATTTTACCAGTGGAACAATTATGAAGTGGGTTTCTGATAAAGAAAAACGAGAATCAATTCAAGTTGTTATGGTCGATGATTACCCACTTCCAGTAACATATAACCCACCTACAAAAGGAAACATCATTAATTTAAAACCATTTTCAGTTGGTGAAGTTTCAAGTATGAGTCCAAATGATTTATATGCTTCATTAGTTTATGCATATGCTTTTCAAAGATTTGTAACAAAGAAATATAAAATTAAAGAAGAATATGCAAAAATTATTGTGAATTATCTTCTTTCTTTTTATGTGCAAGTGTTTGGAAAAGAATATGGACTTGTTGGTATATATGCATCAGGAATTCCAAAACTCAAATTCTTAATAGCATGCTACATTCTTTCTGCATTTTTCGGATACAAAACATCACCAACTCTATTTTCAAAAGCATCGACATTAGCTCCTTACTTATATAATAATGAAATTGATGCACTGAAAAAATATGATTTTTCTTTAATAGAACAGTTCATTCAAGCAATCTCTGATTTAAAAGTAATGCCGGGATTGACTGTAACTAAATTTACATCCAAACTTTATAGATTCTTTGGAATAAATATTTTACCAGCAATGGAAGATTGTTCTAGATTTTTCTCTGTTATTTTAACATCAAGTGTTCCCGGTAATAGATTAGTACCAAAACATTTATTCAAGTATAACCAAACAGAATATTTTCAATTGATAGAGATCACCAGAGGAATGTTTTAATGGATATTGAAGAGTATTACATTGATTATTATATGGATCAATTAAAAGAACAAGATAATTTAAATGAGGTCGATCCGTTTACAGCTGGAGTTACACTAGGAGTGGGAACAGTTTGGACAATTGGAATGCTTGTTTCATTTTTAGTCAATACATCTATGTTAAGAAAGCGAGTAAAAGTTGATAAGTTATTATCAAAAAAAGTGAATGAAATTTTATCTTCTGGAAATAGATGGATTGTTCATGTTTTTCCAGATCAAGCTCCAAATGCATTTGCAATTGGTGGAAGGCACGTTTACATTACAACAGGTTTGATAAAACTTCTAACTCATAAAGAAGTAGAAGCTGTATTAATACATGAAATATATCATAATAAAGATATGCATATCTGGAGAAATGTGGCGGCTGAGTCATCATTTCTTTATTTGTGTGCTTTTATTGCTGTATCTTCCATGTCTGCCGGAGTTGTTTTGCCATTGGCATTAATCATATTTCATATTATGCGACTTTCATTAAGAACAATATATACTAGATTCCAAGGGCGTCACTTTGAAATAAAATCTGATGAATATGCAGTAAAAAAGGGGTACGGAACTGAGTTAATTTCAGCACTTAAAAAAGTTGAAAGTTGGGCAAAAGAACATATGTCACGACAAGTTTGTGGAAAGATTTGTCAATTAGAAAGAAAAATAAGCAATGAAATAGATGAACACCCACCTACTAAAAAACGAATTGAAATAATTCTTCGTAAACAAAAAGAATTGGATCAAGCAATGGGTAGCGGATTTAAAGCAATTGAAAGCTTCGTATCGGGAGTATTTAAGCAGAATGGATAAAGGATTAACCACCCAACTTTATGGAAACTATCGAGCGAAGGTTGTGTCAAACAAAGACAAAGAACAATTCGGAAGAGTGCTTGTTTGGATACCTGACTTGATGCAAGATGTACCCGATACGCAAGGTGTATGGGCAAGACCTGCAAACAATCCAATGGGCGGACGTAATAAACAGAGTGGAACTCAAGATAGTTATTATGCAGGAACTTCATATATCCCAAAAAATGGAAGTTGGGTTTGGATCTTTTTTGAAAGAGGCAACATAAACAGACCTTATTATTTTGGAGCACTTGACCTTCAAAACACAAAAGTATTACCTGAAAATCAATTGGGCACAGAATATCAAAATAAATGGGTTATATTTAAAAGTCATGGTGGGAGAACAATTGTAATATCAGATGATCCAGATGATGCAAGGGTTGAAATAACAGGCAAGAAAAGAAAGTTATCGGGACCACCGCCAGGCAATACAGCCTCAGTTTATGAAATTGATACAAATCAAACAACAATATTACTTGATGAAAGAAGTGGAAAACAAAAACTTTTAATTAGAACTTATAAAGGCGACTTTATTAACATTGATATTGAAGATCGTAAATTAATGATTGACTTTGAAAGCGATATTGAAATAAATACAAGAGGATCATTTAATCTTACATGTCAAGATGATATTAATATCAAAACACAGACAGGAGATACATACATTCAATCAGTAACTGGTAAGATGAGTATAAGATCTGGAGATGCTATGGCACAGGCGGCAGGTGGAAAAATGGATTTATTAGCACAACAAGATCTTAAATATTCATCTGCAGCAAAAATAAGCGGACTAGCTGGCGGAATAATGGCTCATGACGCTTCATTTTTAGATGAACAATCAGGGGCAGCCGAGAGTGCAGAAGCAGGACTCCCAGCAACCGACGCAACAACCGAAGGGGATAGAGATTAAAAATGGCATATGAAGCAACAGCAACACTTACATCTATGTGTAATTCATTTGTTCAAAAGTATTGGACTCTTGTAGCACCTATACATAAAATTAAAAATTCATTTAAAAGCACGCTTAATGAATTTGAAACAACATTGGCAGGAATGGTCTTTTCAACTACACAAGAAATTGCAGATCAATTAGCAGATCTGGAAGACCATGCCACAGCTTTAATTCCTGAAAATACTGTTGATGCGGTGAGAGAAGTTCAAAGTTTTGTTAATGGATGTGATTGTTTCTTTGGAACAGATGATGGCGGCGAAAGTGCAGTAGGTGCTGTTCTTGGCGGATTGCTTGGGATATATGATCAGATTGATGATTATATTGGTCAAATAACATATCCAGAATTTGCAGCAGGAGCAGTAGCAAACATATTAAATCAAATGGTTGATGGTGCAGGTTTGGGTTTGCCGTACAGTAATAAAATTGGAGATTTGTTAAAAAGAGCAGATTGTATGGTTGCTTGTATGAATTCTTTATGCCCAGCAACTGTAGCAACTCCTGAATTTCAATTAATACTTAATGATCTTCAAGAGTTATATAACATTTTAAGATTGGATGATGATCCAGAAAGTCCAAACTATGCTAAAATTAAATATGATGAAATATACACATTAGCAGGAATAAGTGACGCTGCTATTGTAAATATGGAAAGCACAATTACCGGAATCGGAGATGTTATAGGAGAAGCTTCAAGAGGAATTGAAGGTTCTGTAACCGCAATCAAGAATGCTATAAAAGGAGGGTGGTTCTAATGTCTACTCCAGCTGAAATTCTTGGTGGCATGAGTGATATTGCCGATGAACAAACTGAAGGTTTAGATTCAAGTATTGACCAAGTACAAGAACAGATAGATGATTATACAGAAGAAATAGACGGTGTTGAAAATGGAATGGCGGCTGTTGCTGAATCTGATTTGACAGCTTATTTAAATGGCACAAAATTGGCTGAGGTTGAAGCCGATATGGGAGACCCATTCAATACTCCATTTTCAGTAGTGTATGGCGGGAATTACGGAACGATTGATTATACGACCGGTGGAATCACCGATTTTAGAATTATTGATAGCACCGGAAATACTATGTATAACTATGGTGATGATAGTGATGCTACGATTACAAGTTTGGTAAGTGATTATGCATTTGCGAATGATTATTTAACAAGACCATTAACAAGCGGAGCAACATATGGATTATATCCAAATGTTTCAGCATTAACATCAGCTAAAAATATACTACAAGCAAACAGAAATAAAATCGCGGCATCAAAGACATCATTTGAGGATTATATATAATGCCAAGGGTTGCCAGAATAACAGATATGTGGACAGGCATTTGTTGTTGTCATGCAGGATGTATTGCAATGACTGGACGAGTTATTACTGGCAATCCAATACATGAATCTGGGAACTTGAAAGTTGCTAGACTTACTGATATGGTAATTGGTGATTGTGGGCATCCTGGAAAAATTGTAACTGGAGCACCAAAACACAACTCTACTGCATTATCTGTTGCTAGAATAACAGACCTTGTAACAGGATGTACAATAGGAAAAATTGTTACAGGAAACCCGGTACATGAATCTGGGACTGGAACTGCGGCATCAGTATCACCTGTCGCAATTGTACAATTTCAAGGTGAGGAAATAAAATACACTGAAGTCGATTTTGGAAACTCAGATGATGACCCAGTTATTGATGATAGTTTGAATATTTATCCTCCTGTCATTGGAAGAGCTCCAACTGCAGAAGAGATTACAAGATCAGAAGCTTTGGACGTATCACCAACAGTTGACGTAGAGGATTCAACAACTACAACCCATATAACTGATGCTACAGCGGAAGTAGGTTGTACAACTATTGATCCATCTTTACCTAATAGTTTTCCGTTATCAACTAATTTTACATTGGGTGATCTATCAACAAAAGCTGTTTTATCAAAGAGTCAAGTAAGAGATCAACATGGATACACAGCTCAAGATATGGTTTGTAATTTACAAGGTTGGGCTGAAAATATCGGGGAACCCTTGTCAACCCAATTTGGAAGAACTAATTTTATTATAACTTCTGGATTTAGAGCTGGCAGCAGTACATCACAACACGAAAGAGGCATGGCAGCTGATCTTCAATATCCATTAAAAACAAATACTGAAGTTTATAATATAGCAGTATGGATAAGAGATAATTTGCCATTTGACCAATTGATTCTTGAGTATGGTGGCAATCGTCCATGGATACATGTGTCTTTTAACAGATTCGGAAATAGACCATCGACAGCATCAAACAAATTTGGCACTCGAATTTCTCCAGGTAATTATGTCTGGGGAGTTCTTAAAAACATGATATAGCCGGAGTTAAAAATATGAAATTACAATTAAGACCGTCTTTATTAAAGATTAGAAGACAAACAGTTAAATGGATTATCATTCATCATACGTCAGAATTATATCCACAACCTGCTGCCAAGATTGATAATAGTTCGTTTCAAACACCTGAGTTATATAAAGGGGTCTTAGAGCAAAAAACTGGAGATATAAATTATCACTATGTGGTTGAAAAGATTAAGGAAGACTATCATCCAATCGTTACACGACCATTTGTATA